>OIWL01000232.1_pt1 | contig 81216 bp, 60 predicted proteins | sample 1587561 | NCBI WGS metagenome assembly OIWL01 (sample SAMEA3888903, study PRJEB22519) | human gut metagenome | biome: human gut; feature: human-associated habitat; material: faeces | place: Denmark | collected 2010 | reverse complement strand
TTCAACATTTCGAGCTTTGCTTGACCGACCTAGTGAGGTTTTCCTTGTTTTTAGGCTTGGAAGCCTTGCCCTTCGTGGCACGATGCTCGTCAGTAACAACGTACTGCTGATGGGCAGCACTCCATTTGGTCTTGAAAACGCGATTCATCTGCGTATCTCCAAATATTTTGGTCTTTGGTTGGTCATTTCATCCCCGCTCACTTTCGAGTTGGGACATACGCAGAATAAGACCGTAGGCAACTCTCGGCTCCCTTCCTTTCAAGCCTCTGTTTTTTTGAGTCGCTTTAAAACGTCAAGGTTAACCCCCATGTTTCCTTTGCCCCATTGACTTTCATGAAGTAAAATATTTCCTGAGAGTCATTATTAATGATTCCTTTAGAACCTTATGTGCAGATTGACTTTGATCAAGTTGCCCGATCGAACACTTTTGCACGCGTTTCCATCGCGCCTGACAACACGAATAAGGGTCTACCCCAGTCTAGACCAATTTCCCTGCGGGCTTACCCGTACATTGTTAATTTAGACTCTCATGGGGGGGGGATAGATTGTATCTATGATGATACCTTACGGTCCACAGCTTTCAATTCTTCTGTTCTCTATTTCCCGAAACGAGGATTTCGTTCAGCTGGCACCCCTCTGAAGCCCCCTTTTCCGCCCTCCGTTCTCCGAATCCGATGCGTTCTCGCTGGCTTCAAACCCGACGCCGCCCGTCGCCAGCAAAGAAAAAGGCCGTCCGAGTCGTGAGACAGGGGCGGCCTTTAAAGATTGATGGGTTGTATTTGCGTCAGTACTCGGGCTCGAGCACATCCTCGGCCCTGCACACGTCGATGCAGGCAAGTCGCCAGGCGGCTTCGGCCTTCTCAAGGCTGCCGTTGGCGTCGATCGCGGCGGAGGCGTCGGTGATGACATGAGTGTCGAACCCTTCGCGAGCTGCATCGATTGCGGTGAACGAGACGCAGTAGTCAAGTGCAAGGCCGCACACCCAGACGTCAGTGATGCCGCGCTCGCGCAGACACCCCGCCAGCCCCGTCTTCGTCTCGTTGTCGGCCGCACAGAAGGCGGAGTAGCTGTCGATGTTGAGTTCCCTGCCCTTTCTAAGGACGAGGTCGGCGTTCATCGTGTCGACGCCCTCGATGGCAGCACCGTCGGTGCCTTCAACGCAGTGAACGGGCCAGAGCATCTGCATGCCGTATGGAAGTTCAATGACGTCGAGCACGTGCCTGCCTTCATGGTTCCGGGCAAAGGAGACGTGACCCGCAGGATGCCAGTCCTGGGTCATGACGATGCAGTCCCAGGAATTCTTTTCGAGCACTTCACGGATGACGGGCACGATCTTGTCGCCACCGGGTACCGCCAGCGCGCCCCCGGGCAGAAAATCCTTCTGCAGGTCGACGATGATCAGGGCGTGCTTTCGTGAGGTTTGTGCCATTTCTTAGACTCCGGCAGCGGTTGAACGTTTGTGATTCCGCGGACGACTTCCACGGCAGTTGTTCGATTTTAAGGGACCTGGTGCGGACCTTGAGCCCGAGTCAGGATAAACCCTGCAGGGTTTGGCCTTTGATTGAGAAATGTCGACTCCCCTTGGGCGAATGCCTTAGGGAAGGCACCTTGAGCCGCTTTCCCGCACTGCTAGACTTTTCATCAGTCTGCCTGAAAATCAGGCGTTCACAACAACCAACAAAAAGAGAAGGAAACATGACAGATATAGCAGGAACGGTGCCGGTCATCGCAGTGGACAAGGTGCAGGCCGTCGCGCTCGCAGTATGCACCTATTATTTTGGCGTCTGGCTCAAGGGAAAGGTCGGCGTGCTTTCACGCTATTCCATCCCGAGTCCCGTGGTGGGCGGCATGTCCTTTGCCATCGTCGTCTCCTTCCTCGAGTACTTCAACATTGTCAAGGTTCAGATCGACTCGACGCTGCAGACCGTGCTCATGCTCGGCTTCTTCACGACCATCGGCCTGATGGCCAGCCTTCGCGTCGTCAAGGACGGCGGCAGGCTCCTTCTCGGCTTCCTCCTCGCGGTCACGGTACTTGTGTTTCTCCAGAACGGCATGGGCATGGCCATAGCGGAAGCCATGGGCTTTGACAAGCACTACGGCATTCTCGCGGGCTCCGTCTCCATGATGGGCGGCCTCGGCACCGCCGCTGCCTTCGGTCCCTATTTTGAGGAAACCTACGGCATCACGGGCGGCACCGCCGTTGCCGTCACCGCCGCCACCTTCGGCATGGTCGCCGCCCTTCTCATCGGCGGCCCGTTCGGCGAATGGTGCATCCGCCGCTACCAGGTGAAGACTCCCGACGAAGTCCAGCAGCCTGAACCCGAGCTGCACCTCCCCGACGACATGGACACCGACATTACGGAACAGCACGCATCCGCGAAGCCAAACTTCACGAATGAGATCATGCGGGCGGTCTCCGTCACGGCGCTCGCCATGGGCCTCGGCACTATCGTCTCGAACTACCTCGGCCACTACATCACGCTTCCCGCCTACATCGGTGCCATGATCGTCGCCACCGTCATCCGCAACGTCGGAGACTTCTCGGGGATGTACAAGGTCGAAGGCAAGGGCCTCAACGCAGTGGCCGACATCACGCTCGTCCTCTTCGTCACGATGGCCATCAACAACCTGAAGCTCCACGAGCTCGTGCACCTCGCGCTCCCGCTCGTAGTGATCCTCGCCTGCCAGACGATCCTGATGCTCATCTACGCCTGGACAGTGCTCTTCACGGCCTTCGGCCGCTCCTACGACGCCGTCATGCTCTCCGTGGGCGGCATCGGCTTCTCCATGGGTGCTACGGCCAACGGTCTTGCCAACATGCAGGCTATCAGCGAAAAGTACGGCTCGTCCCCGCGCGCCTGGCTCATCGTCTCGGTCGTGGGCGCATTCCTCATCGACCTGATCAACGCCGTCGTCATCACGTGGTTCGGCACGTTGTAACGACAGGCTCTCTTCTGATCTGAAGATGTCAGACCAAGCTCTCGTTTCACAACCCGACACGGCGCAGGAGGTCCTCAGGGGCCTTCGTGCCGCCGTGCCCGTCATGACGGGCTTCGTTCCGGTCGGCCTCATTCTCGGCGCTACGGGGGCACATGCCGGGCTCTCGCCCTTCACCTCGGGCTTCATAGAAACGCCGCAAGGAGACATCTGACTTCAGGAAGCCGCGGCCAAGGCATTTCGAAAATCGTGTCAACCTCGTGCACGGCTTCCGTAGCCGATCAGGCTTTTTCGGGCTTCCTGATTGAAAGACCGCCCGCTTCGCGCCAAAGGGAGTGGAACCCGAGCTCGAGCACGTCATCGCGACCTTCTGCAAATACCCGCGCAGCCTCGAGCACTGCGGGGAGATCCCAGGCAAGGAACACGTCATAGGCATATCGCCTGCCGTCGACGATGCCGACACTCTCATAAGCTTCAGGAACATTTGCCTGCAGCTCGGTTCTGAGCGAATCTCGAACCTCCCTTCGACCTTCGGGCGACCGATCGCGGGTGTTCATGTAAAGGATGCCCGCCGTTGCGCCCGACTGCGCGAGCATGCGCATGAGATCGGGGGCGTTTTTGAAGTAGGCGAGGACAAGTGCCGGACAGGACAGCTCTGCATGCACGGCATCGAGCAGGTAATCGCAGTCCTTTTCTTCGGATCCGTCCCAGTCGAATTCATTCGACTCGTCGAGATAGTCATCCATCGTCGTGACGAGCTTCATCGGATCGGTTTCGCGCAGGTAGCTCTGGAATTCCTGCACCGAGAAGCCGACGCCCGATTCAGGCTTGCGCGTGAGGCGAAGATCGTAGTAATACTTCATCCGCACCGCTTCGCCCACGGCATTGTCAAGGAGCGCCTGCACGCACGAAAAGGCTTCGGCATACTCGGGCTCCTCGAGAGTTTCGAAGGCTTCATGGTAGGCGATCAACCGGTCTGCACCCCCTTCCTCCGGCTTTTCCTCCCAGAGATAGACGTTACCGGCATGGAGCTCCCTGCCGTTGATGTCGAACCGCAGCGGGATCGACCCTCTACGGCGTCCGAGCGTCAAGCGCCAGTCGGACCTCAGCTCTTCGGGCATCCGTCGGATGAGTGCCCGCAGAAGATAGGTCCTCAGCCAGTCGCCGTCGGCCGAGAGGTTGAGATCCACCGGGCCGGCAATGGCTCCGACGTACGCCAGAGCTTCCGGGACGACCTTCTGAAGGTCCTCGGTGATCTCGAGCTGCGCATCCTGGCATTCGTCAGGATCGGCCAGACGCTTCAGCAGCCCAGGCGTCTTCTGCGCCATGCCGTCCCAGAAATCGTTGATACGCTCCCGCAGCGGTTTCGAGAAACGAGGAAAGGCCATCTGAAAACGGCACAGTCGCATGAATTCAAGTGAATCCTGATCGCCTTTCTGCAGCGCTTCTGCACGCTCGAAACAGGGCAGCGCCTCCTCCTCGCGTTCGAGGTAAAAGAGTGCATAGCCCATGCGGAACTGCCACTTGTGCGTGTCTTCGTAGCTGTCACGGACGGACTCAAGGAGCCGGATCGCACGAAGAAGTTCGGAACCGCCGAATTCGGCCGCATTGTTGTAGGCGCGTGCCAGCTCAAAGGTGAGCGCGGGATGGCGTTCGTCGTCGGGCTCGGCTTCGAGCAGTCGAATGATGCCGCGATAGTCCTCTTTCTCGTCGAGGTCGGCGACGATCTCGAGCATTTTGACCACGTCGGGCGGGAAATCCTCGGAGCGTTCGGGCGCCTCCCGATCCCCGAGGCCGCTGACGGCCGGATTGAGCTTGAAGTGGTGCTCGCGTGACTCTCCGGTCGCAGGGTCGGGCATGAAGATGAGATGAATGCTGCGATCAAGGTCGAAAGCGACGTTGACGATGTCGCCCGCCTTCAAATCCTGCTTGTTCATCGTGTCGGCAATGGCGCTGCGGGCATGTCGGATCCAGACCGGCGGCATGTGCGAGAGTCCGGCCTCGTTCATGCGCAGAGTCACAGGGACGCGGACGCCTTCGACCGGCATGCGGGCCGACAAAAGATAGGGCAACTCCTCGTCAGGCTTCATTTCGTCAAATTCGAACGCCGCGCAGGCCGCCTCGAAGCCTTCCGGATCCTTGACCACGCACAGGAGCGCCTGGTGCTTTTCCATCACCTCTTTGAGATCCATGCGGTTGCTCTGAAGGTCTTCGTCATGTTCCGGGCGAATGTAGTGAAAGAGCATTTCCGGAAGCGTTGCACCGTCCCGGATCTCCTTTTCGAGCGTCAGGAATTCCGCGTCACCCGGCACGAGCTCAAGGCCTCTTTGAACGGCAGCCTGTGCAGCTTCGGTCTCCCCGAAGTGTGCCAGAAGCTTTGCATAATGGAGCCATCCCCAGGGATAGCCGGGTTCGGCTTCGACGCCCCGACGGGCAATGTCGAAGGCTTCCCGGAGTCGACCGACGTGCGTCAGCGCGGCGGCGAGGCGATAATGCCAGACACCGCTCCCGGCGGCCGCGGCTTCGGCCTTTTGGAGCACTTCGACCGCCTGTGCATATGAAGCGTAGTCGTCGCACTGCAGAAGCGCGAACGAGCGCCAGAGCGCGATTTCCAGATCGGCATCGGCTTCTTCGCGTGAGAATCGGCCCTGCTGGACACCCTCTTCCACGAAGTTGTCGAGCAAGGCGAAGATGCGTCCTACATTCGTGATGCCGTTCTCATCGCAGGCTTCGAGAGCGTTTCGGTCATTGTCCGTCAAGAGCATGTTGCAACCTCGAGTCAAGGGCCAGCGCAGTTGCCAAAGGGCTGCGCCGACAATGGTTGTGTCGGAAAGGAAGGGAAACGGCCGGACGGTGCGCCTCGCGCGTGTCGTGATGCATGCTTTGTTCACGCCGTCGCGAATCGAGGTGTCCGGCTTTTCCCTGTCCTTATCTTCATTCTGCCCGACCAGTCAGCCAGCGCCACAGTGCTTTCCACTATTGATGTCGTGGCCTCCCGGGTATTTTGTTTCGAGAATTTTCCATACAAAAAACGCTCTGCAGACCGAAAGGCCCGCAGGGCGCGTTTTGTGTTCCATCACGCTCAACGTGACGGCGGATGACAGCTTATGCCAGGGTTACGGCACCTTGAACCCAAGACCGTCGGCATGACAGGCCTGGCAGTAGTTCTGGGACTTGCCGTGCTCTCGATGGCAGAGGTTGCAGTCGACCGTTTCCGGGAGGTAATGGATCGAAACGTGCGGGTTTTCCTTGCCGTTGGCGAGCGTGTAGCTTCCCTTGTTGATGTCGGCGTGGCAGGTCAGGCACTTTTCCGTCGGGACGGGCTTGAAGCCGTCCTGGTGGCACATCGTGCAGTCCTGCTTGTGCTTGGCGGACGTCGGAATGGCGACATCGGCGGCGTAGGCGCCGGCCGTGAAAAGAGCGGCCATGGCGATGACAACGAGTTTCTTCATGATGCTTCTCCTTCTCACGATTACTTGGCCATGATTCTCTGGGCTGCGATGCGGCCGAAGACGATGCCGTCGAGGACCGAGTTGCCGCCAAGGCGCGTGACGCCGTGGACGCCGCCCGTGATTTCGCCGGCAGCGTAGAGGCCCGGAATCGGCTTGAAGTCCTGACCGATGACCTCGGCCTTTTCGTTGATGCGCGCACCTCCCATCGTGTAGTGGAGCTTGGAGGTGAGACGGTGACCGTACCAGGGCCCCTTGCCCATCAACACGCCTTCGTTCGGCGTGAGCGGACGGTTGAAGTCAGGATCGAACTCACGGCCTTCCTTGATCCAGCCGTTGTACTTCGCCATTTCGTCCTTGAGCTCCTTGAGCGGGAGACCGTAGAACTTGGCGAGTTCCTCGAGCGTTTCGAACTTCTTCGTCGTGCCCGACTTGAGCGACTTGGTGAGGTAGCGTTCGATGGAGACCTTGGGCACGAACTGGCTGTCGGCGATCAGCACGGCGAAGCGCTGGGAGCCGTCTTCGTTCTTGAGAGAGAAGATGTCGTTCGTGAGTTCCGTGCGGTTGCCGAGCTCGTTGAAGCACCGGCGGCCGGTCTTCGGGTCGATGGCGAAGCCGTACTGCTTGATGTAATCGCAGACGTCGGCACCCATGCCGATGCCCTTGTCATCAGGCGAGCACCAGGGACCCCACTGGATGTAGTCGATGTGAACGGGAATGGCACCCGCGCGCATCAGCGTGAAGAGAGCGCCGGCCGTGGCGCCCGGATGGTTCGTGCCTTCAGTTTCCTTCGTGATCTTCGGGTCGATGAGCGAGCACATGCGCCAGTCGTTGACGAAGCCGCCGGCACCGAACACGATGCCCTTTTCGGCACGGTAGTACTTGCGAACGCCCGTCTTGTTCGTCAGGTCGTTGTCGCGGGAGTTGATGTCGAAGACATAGTTTTCGCGGACGGCGACGCCGACGCAGCGGCCCGTTTCATCCTTGATGATTTCATCGACGATCGTGTTCTTGCGCATGATGCCGCCGCGCTTGAGGAAGTGACGGTGCAGCGGGAGCATCACGGAAATGCCGGCCGAAACCTTCGGGGCGAGCGAACGGATCTTGGAGTGACCCCCCTGGATGAAGGGCGTAGGCGCAAATTCACAGCCGAGCTTGCGGATGTATTCAAAGGACTCGAGGGCCTTGAAGCAGAGCGCATGGGCGAGCTTCGGGTCGTTGAAGTATTCCCCGGCCTTGAGCGTGTCCTTGAGGAAGAGTTCGGGACTGTCGTCCTTGACGCCGTGAGCGAGCTGCTCGGGCGTGCGCGGGACGTTGATCCAGAAGCCCGTGATGGCGGAGTTGCCGCCGAAGACGGGCATCTTGTCGACCATGATGACGCGCTTCGCGCCGAGGTCGATCGATTCGTTGGCTGCGCACGTGGCGGCAATGCCCGAGCCCACGACGACAACGTCAAACGTTTCGTCCCACTTGATGTCCCTGGCTTCGGGGAATTCGGACCTGGCGGCGGCAGCGCCGCAACCGAAGACGCCCAGAGCAGCAAGGCTGCCCTTGAGGAATTCGCGTTTCTGCATTTTTGAGTTCTCCTTCATGCATCCGCTGCCATCCATGAACCCATGGACCGCTGAGGTCTTACGGACGCTTATTAGTACAGTCCGTACTGTATACTTAAGACAGCAACAAGGACAAGGGGACGCCCATCGGGTCTTTCACCAACAGGGTTAACCCCGATTGGTTTAGACTATGCAGTCTGAGACGCCCTTTGCAAATGACGACTGGAGATGCAAGAAAATGAGTGAGATTGAAAACGACGCCGCTGAAGATGTTTCCTACGAGGACAACGAAAAGCACGTCGTGAGGCGCAGGGCAAACGGCCGCGCGACGAGGCTCAAGATCCTCGCTGCAGCTCGCGCGATCATCATTGAAAAAGGCACTGACAGCCTCTCCATCGACCGCGTGATCAAGGAGGCGGGAGTCTCCAAGGGAAGCTTCATGTACCACTTCCCAAGCCGGCAGGCACTGATTGAGGCGCTCGTCAACGAATACGCAGCGCATCTCGGCGAGGTTCAGACGGGACTCACCAACAAGGCGAAGAGCGATTGTCCGATGCTCGAGGCCTATGCCGAGTGGTACAAGGGCTTCACGTCGGGAGAAATCGACAGCGGCTCTTCGCCGCTCGTTGCACTCGCCATGGCGTCAAGAGAGAACAGGAAGTTCATGGAGCCTGTGCGCGACTGGTACAGGCGCTACTTCGATCGCGTCAAGCAGGAGGCTTGCGGCTCCGAGAGGGCTCTGGTCTACACCCTCGCCTACGATGCCCTCTTCTTCCACCATCTCTTTGGAACGGACGTGCTGACGGATGATGAAAAGAAGGCCGTGACGAGAACGCTGCAGGCCTTCGCCGATGGAGGCGTGAATAAGCAGGAGGCCTGAGGCCGGGTTTTCTGGAAAAGGAAATCCCGCCCAACGTTGAGACATCTCATTGGACGGGGAATTCCAAGGGAAACTCAAATGAACCTGTGCCAGGTCGCTGCCGTCATGCGAGCGGCCAGGGCGAACGCAACGGGAAAGACGGAAAGCCACTGAGGCGGATAGTTGGGATGCATGATGGCCACGATCCCGAGGCAGACCGCAAGGAGCTGCAGGGAGAGGGAGGCGGTCCACCAGGTGGGACTCGGCGCGTGGTACTCGGCTTCGCGGATGCGGCGTCTCACGAATCCGTCGACAATCAGCGCGAGAATGAAGGGCATGAGTGCGATGGTGCCCGCGGTCATGACGGCAAGGCGCTGGGTCGCCATCACGAAGAGGCTCTTCATGGCACGCAGCCACTCGGTCTGGGTCGTACGCTCGGCGGCCCTTCCGATCTCGGCAAACTCGTCCTTCGTCATCGGTGAGCCGCCGTAGGGTCGAAGCGTGTAGCGGTCGGGGACGCCCGAGACCCAGACGAGCCCGTCGAGATATTCAACCGCCAGATTCGCGGCCGTCTCGGGCATGGGAATCCCCTCGCCCGTTCTCAGCATCAGCGCCTCTCTCAAGGCCGTCTCCTCGAAGATCTCGGGCGGGGTTCTGGCTGGCAGCCACATCACCATGAGGATGAGAACAAGCGCGGTCGCGGTCAGCATGTACTTCATCATTTTGTTCCAAAGGGATTTGAATGGATGCGGTCAGTCGTCGGAGAGAAGGATCGGAATCCTACCCTTGTAGAGCCTGCCGCCCGAGACGCTTGCGAAGAACTCGGTGTTGGGCAGTCGGCCGAGAACGTCGGGCGGGACGACTTCGTCACGCCGCCCCTGGATGCTGCGCGTGACGGAGGCGCGAAAGTCCGGAACGGGAGAGCCGTCGGCCGATGAGGAGAGCGAAGCGGAGGTCGACCAGACGGTGGTCTTCCCGAACGTTTCGCAGATGAATTCCTGCGTGAGGCGGTCCTTGCTTCTCAGCGCAATCAGGTTGTTGAAGTTGCCGAGCGCCATGCGGGCGCGGCTGTCGCTCCCGAGTCTTGCTGCAAGATCGCTCACCGTCTGCATGGCTGCGGTGACGCGAATGCCGGCTTCGAGCCCCTTGTTGAGGAGCTCGATCATGGGACCGTTGATGACGTTGGCGGTCTCGTCCACGAAGAGCGAGACGGACTTCACGTCGGTACCCGATTCGCCTCGGTTGTATCGCTTGCCGGCATAGGCCGTGAGGTCGGCGAGGATGATGGAACCGAGCGCGCCGGCGACGGTCGAGTCGGGGAGCGCGTCAAGGCCGAGATAGAGAATGTCGCCGCCTTCAACAACCCTCTCCACCGTCACGATCGGACGCTCGTCGTCGGGATCGAACGGATCGGGCGAGAAGCTCTTGGCAAGCGTGCCGCCCGTGAGCATCGAGAGAACGGGCTATAGCGAGGCCGTGATCTTCGCGTAGTGTTCACGGTTGTGACGAAAGACGGCGATAAGACCGCCCACGACAGCGTTCGCGTCCCCTTCGTCCTTCTTGCCGACGGTCTCCTCCCAGAGGGCGACGGCAGCGGTGAGCTCGATGCCGGCATTGGCGGCAGGCGGACAGATGTTGCGCTTGTCCATGCGCTCGACCTGCTCCTCCCAATCGTCGATCCCTGCGTCCCTGAAGGATCGGGCCAGAGCCTTCTTGAGAAGCGGATCGATGCCGCCTTCGAGAAGACGGCGAAGCCCCAGAAGACTCGGCCTTTCGGTCACGTAGAAGAGACCTTCGACGGCAACGTTGACGGCCATCCAGGCGAAGTTGCCGAAGGCCCCGCTGTCGGGCGGCATGACGGCCGCAATGCGGGTGGCAAGTTCCGTGGGACGCGTCCATGCGCCGAGCGGATCAAGTCTGACGCCCGTTTCCGGAAAGGCGGGATGGAATTCGAGAGGAGCGGGACGACCCGCGATCTCGGCCGCCTTCCAGACGGCGTTGCGAAGACGCTTGCTGCTCTTGGGGTCGATGACGATGACGGGTTCACCCCGAAGGATCGCCTGAGTGACGAGGCTCGTGAGCATCACGCCCTTCCCTGCCTGAGTCGTGCCGACGATGAGCGTGCCGCCGCCGAGACTCGAGAGCGGACGCACGATGTCGTCCTCTTCGGTCGCACCGATCCCGTGAATGATGGGACTTCCGATGTCTCCGGCCCCGAGCGGGTCCGGTAGTGAGAGCGCCTTGCGGATGCGCTTCGGGACGATCACGGGCTTGACGGGCGTGGCGGCAAGTTCATAGAGCGCCTGGGCGTGTGCGGGAGTCCACTCGAATCCGCGGCCGATCCAGAGGTTCTTGACGAGCCTGCCTTCGCGGCCTGCATTGAAGCGCATCGAGTCGAGAAGCGCAATCCGGCCCGCTTCGTAGCGGGCGACAAGACGCTCGCGGGCGGTTTTCCTTGCGGGGTCGACAGCCTTCTTCTCGTCCATCCCCTTTTCACGAAGAATGCGGATGAGGTCGCCCGCGTGAATGAAGGCGGGCGCAAAGCCTGCGAGCGGAATGCGGCGGGAAGCGGTCCTGAGGGCTTCGGCGGTGCGCACGACGCCCATGAGGCCGAGGACGGAGGCCAGGCCCGCGCCCCACCAGCCGGGGACCATGGCAGCGGTGGTGCCTGCGGCTGCAAATCCCGCAGCCGCGCTCCAGCCCTCCCATGCGGGCCGCCAGCCCGTGAGTCGCGAGGAGGATGCGCCGCTCGTGACGGCTTCTGTTGTCTTCATTCTTTTGTTCTCCTTTTTATCAGGCCTTCTCGTAGGCGCGTTCCCTCGGCTTCCAGCCGACGGCGCGTTGGAGAGCCCTGAAGGCTTCGGTCCCCTTCGGGGGATCGCGGTCGATCGCCTCCATGTCGAGGACGCGCGGCCAGTGGCCCTCGGTTTCTTCAACGGTTCGGCCTTCGCCGTTGACGAATCGGACGACGGGGCGCACGGAATGCCGGTTGATGACGACGCCCGTGAGTTCGATCGAACCGTCCTTTGCGCCCCTGAGGCCGGGGTCGTATCGAGCGGCACGCGAGGCGGAGGATCCCGTCATCCGCACACGGCGAATGGGCGAGGCCCTCGTGTGTCGTACGCCTTCGGCAAAGGGCATGGCCTTGACTCTCAGGAGAATCCCCGCTTCGGCCGGATCCTCGATCCATCCGACGGGGAGCAGGCTCTCGGGGACGAAGACGCCCTCGGGATGCACGAGCATGACGGCGTCGTCCCGGGTGTTCACGGCTTCGAGCGCCCTTGCGAGCGCCGCTGCCTTGTCGGAAGCTTCGAGCTCAGAGGGGACGGACAAAGCCCAGCACTGTCTTGCCACCGTGCCGCCCGACCTGGCGCTTGACGACGGACGCTTTTCAAAGAGTGCGGGAAAGCGCATGGGAAGGGATTCGCCTGCGGCGTCCGCCGCTCGGCGGGCGTTCGCAACCAGCATGTCGCAGTCGGTGAGGCGCAGCCACGCGCCCTCGCCCGCCATGCAGTCCGAGTCCGTGAGCCAGAGCGGATTGCCCGCTTCATCGGCCATCGCGAATCCGTCGGCAACGAGGATTTCGGCCGCAACGTCGGGTTCGTCGGGAACGTCTCGAAAGAGCCACTTGTCGTCGGCGGTGGCTGCAATGGCGGTGAAGCCCTCGGGCCAGCGAAGTGCGAGGCCGTCGTCGGCCCACACGACGGGCGAGTCTCCGCGGTTGAGACGCCAGTGTCCGTCGTAGAGCCTCTGGCTGAATTCGGCACGATAGACGGATGCAAAGCCGCGAAGAAGCGGACTTTTGCCCTCTCGTCTTGCGGCCTCGGCCGCGCGACGGTTGATCGCCCATTCGCGACCGCGGGCTGCGGCTTCAGCAATCAGGCGTTCGGCCTCCGTCTGGCCGGCCGCATAGGTGACGGCGGCCTTGAGGGCCGTGAGAACAGTCTCGCCGTCGGGGCGCTCGATGACGCCGAGCCACATCAGGGTTTCACGAGGGACGACGAGACGAAGGACGTCGGCGTTGAGCGTCGGGAGTCTTCCCGCAGATTCACGCGCCGTGTGGCGCTCGAGCCTCATTACGCGCCCGATCTCGTGCACGCAAAACGACAGTGCCGTTTCTTCCGAAGGATTGAAGCGGCTCGTGACGGTGAAGGTGCCCGTGGCAGGATCCTCGCTTCCCGCCTCGAGCTTCAGTGCGGCGAGCTTGCGGCTGTCGCTCATGAGACCGGCGAGTGCGGAGGCGATTCGAAGGCGAAGCGTCCAGTCGTCACGAATGCCCGGCGCGAGTTCGGGACCGATCACGCGTGCGTCGACCGCATTGATCGCGCCTCTTGCAAACATGAGGCCTGCTTCGAAGAGGCCGTCCGGCCCCGACCAGAGACCCCTTTCGTCTCGAGGAAGTCCCTGGACCATCGCGGCCCAGCCCGCCATGGCGGGCATGAGGTGCGCTTCGAAAAGCTTGCGCGATCCCACGGCCATCCTCAGCTGCTCGACGGCGGCCCTGTGACGAAGGAGCATGCGGACGGGATCCTCAGGCGCGAGGATCGTGCGCAGACGCCCGTCGGCGGGATGCGCGACAAGACAGTCATCGGGATCCGTGTCGGAGAGCGGCACAGGCCTTCGGATCGGGTCGGACGCGTACCCCGAGACGGCGCTCTGCCACTGCTCGGGGCCTGCGGAGGCGCGCGTGAGGAATCGTGTTTCTGTGGGCTGCATGGGAGATTGGAGAGAGGAAGTACGCAAGGCTGGATGCGGGGTGAAATGGGTGAAACAGGTTCGCAGTGCGCCGGCCTCTTCGTGTGAGGATGATGCGGAGAATGATGGGCGGGAGACGGAACGGGCGCGAAGAGGACGCCGCACTGCGGCCTCAGGCAGGGAGCCTGAAGCGAAGGGAGATGATTGAAGAATCGACGGCGACCGGACGACGGAGGAGAAGTCCTCCGTCGATCCCGGTCGTGTCGAAAAGTCGAAGACGCGTGCCTTCAGATGCCCCTTGGGTTTCGCCTATGCGGCGATCCCGCGGAGCTTGCCCGCAAGGCCCGAAAGGACCTTTGCAACGGCCCGCGGAAGGTCGGCGATCTTTTCGGCCTTGGCGATGATGCTCCCCTTTGGGGTGCTGTGCCTGCCGATGCCGACCATTGCGACGGCGATGCCGCGGTCTTCCAGTGCCTTGACGAGGTTGTCGACCGGCCCCTTGGAGAACCAGCCGTCGGTGATGACGAAGACGATCTTCGCGGGCTCCGGTCTTTGATCGAGAACGATCGCAGAGTGAAAGAGCGCCTGAAGGATCGGCGTCGCACCGAACCCCGGAAGGAAGTCGACGTGCTTGAGCGCACGGCTCACCGGCGTGTTGAAGTCCGCCGCGCAGGTGACGCTGCGACGGTTTGGGCCGGGGAAGATCGTCAGGGATGCCTTCACGCCGGTCACCGCACGGAGCGCCTCAAGGAGGCGGATGCAGGCGACCTTGGCAAGCGTGATCGCCTCGCCTTCCATGGAACCCGAAGCGTCGAGAATGATCTCGACGACCGCTTCGCGACCCGGACGCACGAGCTCGCGGCGGAAGACCGCCGTTTCACCCGTGGAGGCGAGCGCAAGCGCATCTCCGTCGAGCTCCTCTCCACGTTCGTCGAGCCTGTCGAGGTTCGACTGCGGGTGAATGAGCGCGCTCTGAAGAAGCCTTCTGAGCGATGCGCTGTTGGCGAGCGCCCTGTAGAAGAGACGGCGGTTCATCGCCGCCTTCTCAGGCTGCAGCGTCGGATACTCGCGGTCATTGGCGAAGTGGCGCTCGGGCGAAGCGAAGTTCGGATCGCCGTTGCCGGATTCACCGTTGCCGATGAGCTTGCGGAAGCTTTCCTCCTCGGGCTCGCGATCGGGCCACTGCCGTTGGTCGGAAATGACCGAGAGGCATCGGGCGTTTCGGTTGATCGCCTCAAGCTCGGGGTGCATCAGACGCGGATCACCCTCGGGGGTCACCGCGCCGTCGTCGTCGAAGAGAAGCGACTGGCCTTCGCCCTGACGGAACTCGAAGTTGTCCGTAGAGCCTTCGCCTGCCGCTTCCTCGACAGCCTTGAGCGCCTTGTTCTTCTCGGCGCGGATGCACCGCATGACCTTGTGCGCGAGCTCCACCGCCGCCTCCGTGGAGTCGAGCGGAAAGGCTGCGCGCACGATCTTCAGGACGCGGGCCATGGGCCTTGGTCCGAAGAGCCGGTCGCACTCCCCGCGAAGGTTCGCGGAGATCTCCTCGAACATGTCGATCCCGAGCACCTCGAATTCGAGGGTCGTGAGCAGCATCATTGCGAAGACGTGTGCGGGCTCAAGGTCGTTCGGATTGCTCCAGCCGGCCGTCCCCGTCGCCTCGTGCGCCTTGAAGAGCACGAGGCGCCAGAGAAGGTAGCCTTCGTAGTCCGCTGCACCGAGCTTGTCCACGCGGATGTCCTCGAAGACGTTCGCGAGGTCGCGAACGCCGGGATCGCCGATCCCCTTCATCGCCGCGAAGTTGGTGTACATCACGTGATGACGTTCGTGGCATCCGTGTCCGTAGACGTAGATGGACGCGAGGTTGTGGCCGAGGTCGATGGGACCGAGCCAGATCACGCGCCCGTTCGTCATCGGGGTCTGCGTAAACTCGACGCGGATGTTGTCGCGGCGGCAGAGTCCCTGGAAGACCAGAGGCGCTGCAGCCTCGATGACGAGGCCCGAGGCCTCCGTGCGGAGGATCTCGAGCGCTGCATCCACGGCGGTGGTGGCGAGCCTCTGCTTTTTCGCTTCGGCGGTTTCGACGTCTTCCACGATTACGGTGCGCATCGTTCGCCTCCTTCGGAAAGGATGTTGAACGGATGTTGCACTGCAACCGCAGCGGGGGCCTGATTCCCGCGCATGTCAAGACTGCGTTTCATGACGGTCGTCTCTCAAATGAATGAGGAGACGTCCGTCCCCGAGAGGGATGAAGCATCCCCTCGGGGTTGATGAAAAGGTCCTTCCGACGATTGTCAGACGGACGCTGTCTTGAGCGCAGAGCCCGTGGCGTTCTTGAGGACCATTCTGGCGCGTGACACCCTCATCTCGTGAATGAGGTTGCCGATCGCCGTGACCGCCAGCGTCTCCGCCGCTTCGCGAGCGGTGGAGTCGAGGGCTTCGGTCAGACTGGTCCTGATGATCCTGCGAAGAGGATCATCGTCGGAAGCTGCGGGCATCCTTGCGGCATCGAGCATCATGTTCCGCATTCTCGAGAGGACGCGGAAGCTGAGCGGGACGGCTCTGGACTCGAAGCCGATGGCCTGAGCCTGAGCCGCGGCCCTGCTGTCGGCTCCAAGACGCGCGAGCGCCTTGAAGAGCCTGTCGAGGACCTCGGGCTCGAACTCCGCGAGCCAGTCCTGATCGGCCGTCGCTGCAAGCAGGGAGGCTTCCTCGGCTTCGCCGAGACCTTCCATGCGCATGTGCCAGAAGCGGTCGATGACCGACCTGTCCTGGATCTGACGACCGAAGAACCCTTCGTCGATCTCGCTCGAATGGCCGCGCGTGTTGTCGGTGACGATCACGCGGGTCATGGAATGCGGAACGACGAGTTCGCCGGTTGCGCCGTTGTCGAGCGGAAGCCCCTCAAGAATGTCGTTGCAGCTCACCCACATGTCTGCGGGTGTTGCGCTGAATTCATTGATGAGAAGCGTCCAGCCGTGCTTCCAGGCGAGAAGCGCAGGACCGTCGATCCAGCGGGTCTCACCGCCCTGAAGAGCCCAGTGACCGAGAAGCTCGCGGCGGTCCATGCGGGCGCGTGCAGTGACGCTCACCACGGGAATGCCGAGGCGGGCGCAGAACTGCATGGCCGTGCTGGTCTTGCCGGAGCCCGACGGACCCGACACGTAGATCGGTTCACGACGAGCGAGGTTCCACCACGCGGCGAGCGTGCGATAGTGCGCCTCGTTGAAGAAGTGGCACGGGTTCAGGACGGGGATGCGGGTGCTGGCGAAAGCAGGAAGCGTTTCGACTTGGTAGCCCAGGCAGTCGCGTTCGCCGGCGAGATGTTCGCCGAAGACGGAGGCCGGGACCGTGCGGGTTGCGGGAGTGAGATGGGAGAGATTGATGTCGGGAGTCATTTTGTTTCCTTTGAAAAAAGAAAACGAGGACGCCCGACCCCATGTACCCCGCATGTGCAGGGCCCCGAGGGCAAACGCCCTCGTGGGGTTGAAGATGTGACGCGCGCCTTCTTCAGATGAAGAGGCGGCGGAGATTGTGCTTGCTTGACCGGAGTCTGCAGCATGCACGTTGCAGCTGTTAAGCACCTTCATGATGCACCGCCCCACCCCGTCTTGTCAAAGGGAACCTGAAAATTCGCCATTTCCCGTCAGAAGAAATTTTCCTCGGGGCGCAGGGCGCATAACCCCGTCCCGAGAGGCACCTTGAGCTCAAGCGCCGCCATTGGCAGCCCTCCTGAAGCGCCAGCGTGTGGCGCATTTGCAACGAAAAAGGCTCTAACAAATACCATGTTTGCGGTATTCGGAACGCGTCCCGATCCCCCTGTCACGCGTCCACACCATTGCCGTTTTCAATAAGAACGATTGTCGGCAAGCCTTCTCCTGCAATGAGAATGGGTCGCATTGCCGTTTGCGAACGACAGTTCGATTCGAGCGGAAAGTCATTGGAAGCCATTCTCCACGGTTCGTGATGACGCTTGCGCAATGAGAATGACTCGCATTAGAGTTTCTTCCGACATTTCCAAGCTGCTCCCTCCTTCGGGAGCGCGACAAACCATCAGGAGCATTCAAATGTTCAAGAAGTCCATGGCCGCGCTTGCGGTTCTCAGCCTTTCCGCGGGCCTTGCCTCCGCCTCTGAAGTCACGCTTTACGGCATCGTCGACAACGGCCTCCTCTACAAGCATTCCAAGGTCGAAACCAACGGCGTTTCGACGAAGACCGACTCCTTCGCTCTTGAGACCGGCATCTCCTCCCCGTCCCGCTTCGGCATCAAGGGTTCCGAAGATCTTGGCAACGGCATGACCGTGAGCTTCAAGCTTGAAAACGGCTTCAACGCCGACGACGGCAGCTTCGGCGACGACCGCCTCTTCAACCGCGAGTCCTCCCTGACGCTCTCCGGCGACTTCGGCAAGCTCTCCTTCGGCCGCATGGGTGCGATCGGTTCCGCCGCCGGCGACTTTGACGCCGCCTTCGCCATCGGCGACGCCTTCGACGGCGGTGACGGCGACGTCTTCGGCTTCGCCACGTCCGACCGCTACGACAACATGGTCACCTACCAGACGCCGAGCTTCTCCGGCTTCCAGGCCACGGTCCAGTACTCGCTCAACGAAAGCAGCGTCGACAACACGAAACGCGAAAACTCCTCTCAGGTCGACCGCTACCTCGGCCTTGCCCTTACTGCTGAACTCGGCGCTTTGCAGGGCGTGCTCGCCTATGAAACCCAGAACTACGCCTCCTTCGGTGACAAGGCTCAGGCCAACACCGAAGACGGTCAGGTCGTCTACCTCGGCGGCAACTACGACTTCGAAGTCGCCAAGGTCTTCGTGATGGGCCAGTACTTCAAGGGCCTCGCTGAAAATCCGTTCGCAGGCGACGCCTTCGAAGGACATCCTGTTGACGGTGAAGGCGTCAAGGGCTTCGGCGCTCACGTCGGCACGATCGTCCCGGTCGCGGGCGGCGACTTCACGGGCGGCCTCTACTACGTCGACTCCACGGTCAAGTACGCCGAGGAAGACGCCGACGGCAAGTACTACGGCGTCGCCCTCAAGTACGAATACCCGCTTTCCAAGCGCACCTCCGTCTATGGCGGCACGGGCTGGTACAAGGCCAAGGTCGACTACTCCGCCGACGACGTCTACAAGGAAGAGGCCTACCAGGCCTACCTCGGCCTCACGCACTGCTTCTGATGAGGCTCATGCATTGATCCTTCGGTCCGCATGGGAAAGATTGGTTCCGCGGACCGGGATTAAGGGTTGAAAAACAGGACGGGCGGCTCCCAGTGAAGAGTCGCCCGTTTCCTTTGCGCCGATCCACACCCATCGAGTCTCATCCCCTATGCGGATGTACGGCTGGGTGTCATTTACAAACACCTGCAGGAGAGCCCTTTACAAGACACCCTCCCCCGCCCTTGAACGTCAGTCTCCTGGGCCAGTTGTTGCAAATTAGCAACACTCCGCACGCAAAACACATATTTTTACAACCGAGCCTGACGTCACGATCGCCCCTTTCTGAAGGCCACTCTTACCGCCCTTCGGGAATACCCTTTCTTCGCGAAAAGAAGCCCGCAAACCCTCGCGCATCAAGGGGAGCGCTTATTTCGTCCGGATCCGCATAAGTCTTCCCGAAGTGCCCTGCGTCGCTCGCAGACACGCGTTTTCAATTGCCCGGACGTCGTTGAGATGGGTTTGCGTACCGCCCGCATCGGCACTAGATTTATGTTGCGATCAATTCAAACCCATTGAGCCTCCGGAAACGGAGGAAATTGGAGAAATACACAAATGTTCAAGAAGTCTCTCGCCGCGCTCGCCGTTCTCGGCGCTGCCGCCGGCTATGCCTCCGCTGCTGACGTGACCCTTTTCGGCGTCGTCGACACGGGCCTCATCTACACGCACCAGTCCTTCGACGATTCCAAAGAAGCTGACGTCAACAAGTTCTCCATGGACTCCGGCGTCTCCTCCGCCTCCCGCTTCGGCCTGAAGGGCACGGAAGAACTCGGCAACGGTCTCAAGGTCGGCTTCAAGCTCGAAAACGGCTTCCAGTCCGATTCCGGCGCACTCAAGTCCGAAAAGCGCATCTTCGACCGCGAAGCTTCCGTCTCCGTCTACTCCGACTTCGGTACGCTCTCCATGGGCCGCATGGGCGGCGTTGGCTCCGGTGCCGGCACGTATGACCTCGTCCTCGCCACGGCTGATGCCTTCGACGGCGGCGACAACAACGTCTTCGGCTTCGCCACCTCCGACCGCTACGACAACATGGTCACGTACCAGACCCCGAAGTTCGCCGGTCTCCAGGCTACGGTCCAGTACTCCTTCAACGAAGACTCCGTCGAGGAAACGGCTCGTGAAGGCTCCTCCGCCGTGAACCGCTACAGCTCCGCCGCTCTTACCGGCGACTTCGGCGCTCTCCAGACGGTCCTCGCCTACGAATTCCAGAACTACAAGTCCTTCGGTGTTGCTGCTGAACATGACGACGGCCAGATCGTCTACCTCGGCGGCAACTACGACTGCGGCTTCGCCAAGACCTTCGTCATGGGCCAGTACTTCAAGGGCATCAAGGCCGGTCAGCTCACCGCCATTTCTGATGCCGACGCCGAAAAAGTCGACACCGCTGGCAACAAGTACTCTGCCGACGGCGTCAAGGGCTACGGCGTTCACCTCGGCACGATCGTCCCGGTCGCCGGCGGCGACCTGACGGTTGCAGCCTACTTCACGGACTTCGCCGTCGAATATGCTGACCACGACGATGATGCCAAGAGCTACGCCTTCGGTGCCAAGTACGAGTACTACCTCTCCAAGCGCACTTCCGTCTACACGGGTGCCGGCTTCGCTCAGGTCAAGTATGACGATGAAGGCTCCGACAAGACGACCCAGGCCTACCTCGGTCTGACGCACCGCTTCTAACCGGATCCTTCAGTGCCCGGACCTGATCCTCAGCACTGAGTCATCCTGAAGCAAGGGCCGGCGGGCTCCGAAAGGAGCCCCCGGCCTTTTTCATGTCCACCGTTTTCGTGCGCCTTTCCCTTCCCTTTCATCAACGACAAGCTTCGCGATTCGGGACCGCGCCGCCATCCGACAAAGCACCCGCTCAAAAGAAAGACCGCCATGCGTGAAGCAGGACGGTCTTGTCGTCTGGTGCCCTCAAGAGAGGGGATCCACTTGTCAGCGGACGATCAGGAGCGGCACCTCACACTCGCTCGCAACCGTCATCGTGACGGAGCCGAGCAGCGTGGCGGAGACGGAACTGTAGCCGTGGGAGCCCATAACGATCATGTCGTAGTTCTCTTCCTCGGCGTGTTCGGCGATGACGTCACCCACGTCGCCGTAGAGCGTCTTGGTCGAGACGTTCATGCCGGCGCGCGTGAGAATGGACTCGACCTCGTTGGCGATCGTGCCCGTTTCGGCAAAGCCGTTGGCCTGTTCGTCCTCAGCGCTCTTCTGAACGTGGATCAGCGTGAAGGACGTGCCCTGTTCGAAGAGGTCGACATGCTCCGTGAAGAAGCCCTGGACGCGAAGCGACTGGTCGGACTCATCAAGGCAGATCGCGATGCGCTTCAGGGACTCGGAAGTCGGCATGCGTTCGCGGATGAGCAGAATGGGACGATGAGAGTGCGCCACGACGTCGTTCGAGACGGAGCCGAAGAGCAGGCTGTCAAGCGGGCCCTTGCCGTGCGTGCCCATCACGACCATGTCGGCCGAAAGCTTGTCGCCGGCGGAAACAATGGTCTGGACGGGAGAGCCGACGCCGTAGTCGAGCGTCACGCTGGCGGGAAGCGTGCCGCAGCGGTCAATGATGGAGTCGAAGACGGTCTTCGCCTCCTCGCGGTAGAACTCGTCAAGGGTGTCAGGGTCCGTCGCAAAGCGGATGCGGTCCGAAGCGGGCTCCTGCGCATAGAAAATGTGGATCTCGGGATCCTTGCCGAAGAGAGCGGGCTTGCCCGTCGCCCAGAAGGCGGCGTTCTTGCTGCATTCGGACGCGTCGATGGGAATAAGAATCTTCATTTTTTGGTCCTCCTCAGAGGTGCTCCTCGACGCAGGGTCCGTCGGAACGGTCGGAACGAAAGGGAGGCGTCGAATAACACCCTTGTGCCCCTTATCTTATAGAAAGAATCGGACCTTCGGGAGGAAAAATCGACATATACCCCCTATTTGATAGCACTTTTGCGTCACGAGTGAGCGCCCCTTGACCCCGCCCTCCTTCACGGGCCGTCTTTACACGGCAAAATCCCTCCAAAGGTCATGCAGGAAACGAGACACGCATAGGAAAAGAGCCGCCGGAAGCTTTCGTTCCGACGGCTCCTGATTGTTTGGACCGGGTCTTTTTTACCTGTCTTTGGCTTCCGCCACAACGAGCGTGAGACCGACTGCACGCAACGAGTCGAGCAGCACCTGAAGCGTCGGATTGCCGGATTTGCCGAAGGACCTGTAGAGGACCGCGCGGCCGATGCCGCTCGCCATGGACACCTGGCTCATGCCGCGGCAGCGGAAGAGCTCGCCGATGCTCGCAGCGGCATCGGAGGCGGATCCAGTGTTGAAGGCCTTGCAGATGTTGTCCATCTGAACCTGGTTATCCTCGAGGGACTTGGGCATGAGGACCGTCTTGTGCGAATTCATTCTGATCATCAGTTTCTCTCTGTTTATTTTCGAGTTGAGATTCGGCCTTCAGCGGCGGCTCCTTGACGCAAGGCCCTGTCGTTCCTGCCTTTGAGGGGTATTGTGCGTATCCCCGACAGGCGCGACAGTCTCGAATCCGAGGGACCGTCAGGCCGTGTTTAAATTCGCGTATATGATACAGTCGCGCCGCCCCCTGCTGTCTACGACAAACACCTGAGTCGGGCCCATAAAGAAAAAATTTCTTGCGCCTGATCAAGGGTTTTTCCCAAAATTAACCTTTTCGCCGATGATTAAGCACGGCGTTTGGTTGTCGTCTTTAGGTTTCTCCCAAGCGTCATGAGACTGATTCTCGAGTCCTGAAGACTTCTGCAGGAGCGGTGTTTCGACCCGATTGGCGTGAAAAGGCGAACAATCTGAAGGATTTGGTTGCATTTGCCCGCCCTCTCCAGTTCTCCGGAGGACTTGTGGGTTCTTACCAGACTAAACAGTCCTATAGGGATAAAAATTTCTATATCAAAACACGGTTTTTCGGCCGGCAAAAAGGCCGCTTCGCGATTACGGCGAAACGGCCTTTTTGGGAGTCGTGAACGGGCTGGAGACGGGATCAGGCTCCGAGGCTTGCGACGAGTTCGGGCGCGAACTGCTGGCACCAGCCGTAGGCAGTGAGCAGGATGCCCGCGACGGGCACGAGCGCGTAGATGAGGAACTTCTCGAACGCGCCCCAGGTCTGGACCTTCGAGCGGAAGACGAAGGCGAAGACCACGGCTGCGCCGAAGATGAAGGAGCCCTGGCGGAAGTTCTGGCGGGCCTCCTCGATCGTGAAGTCGAACATCATCGAGAGGGAGACCGAGAGGGCCCAGGCGCAGATGATCGCGCCGGCCACCCAGAGAGCAGTGCCGATTCTGTCTTTCATAATTGGATTTCAGTCGGGTTCTTGTGGTTGGAAAAGGATTCAGTATTGTAGTCCTACGGAACGAGCGCCGTTGAAGCCGATCCGATTGCCCCGCCGCCCTCGCCCGCCGCCTCGTCCGTGACGAAGGCTCGCCGATGCACGTTTTCTTCTTTTGCAGAGGACATTCGCCTTAGAATGACTGCATCCAAAAATTCTCGTAGAGGACGCCAAGCAGAGCCCGAAGCCTAAGATCCATGACCTTGCCATTCTCAACGCCCGCGTGCTCGACGTCTTCACGGGAGCGCTCGATACGAAGACAGTACTTGTTGAAGACGGCCTCATCCACGGGTTCGGTTCGGAACCCGCAAAAGAAACTTTCGAAGCAAAGGGCGCTGTGCTTCTGCCGAGCCTCATCGACTCGAACGTGCACATCGAGAGCCCGATGCTCTCCCCGCCAGCTTCGCCTCACTGGTTCTTCCGTTCGGTACGACGACTGTCACCGCCGACCCTCATGAAATGACCAACCTACGCCATGCACGGGCTCGTCGAGGCCTGCCGGGACCTCCCGCTTGTCGTGAAGCTCATGGTGCCGTCCTGTGTTCCGGCCCTGCCCTTCGAGGATGAAGGCGCTTTCATTGATGCCGGGCAGACACAGGCGCTGCTCGAACACCCCGAGTTTTTTCGGTCTTGGCGAAATGATGAACGTGCCCGGCATCCTCAATGGCAACCCCGAGGCCAGCAGCAAGGTCGCGGCTGCCCTAAATCTCGACAAGCCCGTCGACGGCCACGCGCCGCTTTGCACGGGCGCGGATCTCGAAGCCTATGCCCGTGCCGGCATCCGCACGGACCATGAATGCACGACGAGCTCAAAGCTTAGGGAACGCATTTCACTTGGCATGTACGTCTCGATCAGTGAAGGCTCGCTCGCGAGAAACCGTCTTCCCTTGATCGAGAACCTCATTGCCGACCTTTCGCGGCGCTGCAGCTTCTGCACCGACGACAGGCACCTCGCCGACACGCTTGAGCGAGGGCACATCAACGGCATGCTGGCGATGGCCGTTGAGGCGGGCATCCATCCCGTTGACGCCGTGAGGATGGCGACTCTCAATACCGCCGAATGTTATGGCCTTCAGGACCGCGGCGTGATTGCGCCCGGACGCAGAACCGACCTGCTGCTTCTCGACAACCTTGATGACTTCAGTCCGCTCGCCGTCTGGACGAAGGGCAGGCTTGTCGCCCGCAACGGGAGCCTTGTCATCGGTGCGCCAAAGCAGAAGCCCGGATTTCTCGCGGACACGGTGAGGATTGCGCCCGTGACGGCCGAATCCTTCGACTTCAAAGCCCCGTCCGAGAAAGCCAGGATGATCGGCCTTCTGCCTCACAGCCTCATCACGGAGGAGAAGATTGCTGCGGTGAAGACACTTCGCGACGGTACGGTGAGGCTCTCCGACAATCCGGGATGCGTGAAGCTTGCGGTCGTCGAACGCCACAGGCGCACAGGCCACATCGGCACGTGTCTTCTTGATCCCGCCCACGGACTCAGAGGCGGCGCAATCGCCACGTCGGTTTCCCACGACTCCCACAACATCGTTGTAGCTGGTGACGACGAAGAGGACATGGCGCTTGCCGTGCAAAAGATTGAGGAAATGCAGGGCGGCATCGTCATGGTCTCGAAGGGCAAGGTGCTCGATGCGCTGCCGCTTCCCGTCGCGGGCCTCATGAGCGACAGAACGCCCGAAGAGACGGCGGCGGCCATCAGGCGGCTCACGAAGCTCGCCCACGGGCACTACGGCATTTCGCAGGACAGCAACGCCTTCATGCCCCTCTCGTTCCTTGCGCTCCCCGTGATTCCGCACCTCAAGCTCACGACGAAGGGGCTCTTCGACGTCACCCGATTTGAGTTCGTGCCAAATGATGCGGGCGCATGAAGACGGTCGTGGACGACTGAGCGTCTGGATTTCATCTAGCCCGGCCGCTTTTTTTACCTGCCGTCATGCTTTTCCCGGGATTTGGGCGTTTTCTTCGTATTTTTTGCCTTTCCCTCGTGTACACTTGAGCTCATTCGTTATTTAAGCAAGATCAGGAACATGTCCAACGTCTTCATCACTGGCGCTTCTAGCGGCATCGGCGCGGCACTTGCCCGCCAGTATGCGCAGCGAGGCGACGTCCTCGGGCTCGTCGCCCGCAATCCAGAAAAGCTGCAGGCCCTCATCGACACGCTTCCCGGCGACAAGTCTCGCTACCACGCGATTCCTGCCGACGTGACGAAAAAGGATGAGATCATTGCGGCCGCACAGAAGTTCGAGGCCCTTTCCGGCGGCGCTGACATCGTGATCGCCAACGCGGGCATTTCCATCGGCTGCAAGACCGAGTTCTACGAGGACCTTGAGGTGATGGAAGCCATCTACAGGACGAACGTCTTCGCGATGGCCTACACCTTCCACGGCTTCATCGAGCCGATGACGAAGCGCGGCCGCGGCAAGCTCGTGGGCATCGCCTCGGTCTCCGGCATTCGAGGCCTTCCCGGCAGCGAAGCCTACGGCGCATCCAAGTCCGCCGTCATCACCTACAACGAAAGCCTTCGCGTCGGCCTCAGGAAGACGGGCATCAAGGTCCAGACGATCAGTCCGGGCTTTGTGAGGACGCCTCTCACGAGCGCCAATCCCTACAAGATGCCCTTCGTACTCACGCCCGACGAATTCGCCGAGCGCGCCGTCAAGACCATCGACAGCGACGCCTCCTACCGCACGATTCCCTGGCAAATGGGCCTTCTCGCGAAGGCCATGCGCATTGCGCCCAACTGTCTCTGGGACAAGATCGTCGCCAACCGCAAGCAGAAGCCCCGCCTCGCCGACAAGCAGAAGGCCGAAGCCGAGGCCGCGCAGAGGAAATGAGCGCGCCTGAACACGATGCTGATTGAGCCGGTCCATTACAAAGAAAAGATCATCGACCTTCCGGCTGCTCGACGTTTTCGGCAGGTTCATGCGCGACATGGATCCGCGCAGCACGCCGACCCTCATGGAGATTCACATGACCACCTACAAGCCCACCGGTGAGAAGCCCGACGAATTCAACCTTTATCTTCAGGGACGCATGTCCGAGCTCGGTCTCGATCCGAAGACCATCGCGGCAAACACGGGTATTGCGCTCCCCACGGTTCTCACTCATCTGAACCTCCCAGGCAAGCCCATCAAGCCCCAGAGCATCCAGAAGTTCGCAGCCGAGCTCCACGTTCCTTATGCGGTGCTTCGCGACCTTTACACGCGCGTGCGCTGCCAGGGCAAGGTTCGCACAAAGTACGTCATCGGCATGATGCCCAAGGGCGAGACCGCCCTGCTCGCCATGATGATCAAAAACACCCTGACCTACAGGTCCATTCCGATGACCGATTTCTCGGAGATGACGGGCATTCCTCTTGATCAGCTCATGTATCCCCCGAGAAAGCCCTCCGACGCCTTTGTCGCAGCCCTTGCACAGGGGTTTGACGTCGGCGAAGACGCCATCCGTGAACATGCCACCAGTCTCGTGGGCACGAAGGACAGGACGCCCATCGTGCTCTCCGAGCTCCAGAAGCGGGGACTTTGCTTCAGAGACTGGATCGCCATGACCAACTGCTCCGTCGAGAACGCCTACAGGCTCCTTGTCGGCAGATTTCCGCTCGATCCCGACCTCAAGATCACGGCTGCTCTGGCCCTGCGCATCGATCCAGAAGAATTCATCTTCAGATACGACACCTCGAAGAGCACCACTGCCTCCGAAGCCAAGCGTGCGAAGCGCTTCTGCGAGCTTGTCATTGCCATGATGGAGCACAAGAAGCTCACGAAGTCCGAGTTCATTCACAAGAGCGGCGTGCACTCCTTCACGGCCGACACCATGCTGGCCGGCGAAACGACCTCGCTCCTCTACAGAACGCTGGAAAAGACCTCGGCAGCCCTGGAGATCCCCATCGAAACGATCATCGATCATATTTCGGGACTCAAGCCCGCCATTTGACGTCTGATCGCGTCAAAATCGGGTAGAGAGTGTCCTTGCGGACACTCCCTCCCACACCGCAGTGCTCAATCAGTACTGAGCGTTCGGACATGCCGTTCGGCATCCGGCGGTTTCTGAGTTAGTTGTAGAGGGGGACTCAGCGCATCGCGAGAAGGCTGTAGAGTCCATGTCGTTTGAAGAAAGACAGCGGGAACGCGTCGCGCATGTGGTGTGCATTGGCGTTCCACTAAGCTCCCCGACCGTTGTTGGCGGACTCCCATGCGCGAAAGCCATCCAGGCCGCGTCGACGGAGTTCGCGTTCGCGTGTTCTCGGTCGTTTCCATGCAATCCACACCAACTTACGAAGATGGCGTCGAATGTGTATGTCAAGCGCCTCGAATACGCCTTTGCGGTTGTCCAACCTGAAGTACTGCCGCCATCCGCACAGGATCGCATTGAGTTCCCCATTCGTTCGAAGGAGCGACCCGCCGCGCGCTCTGCAGAAGACGGCTCGAAGCTTATCCTTCAGCCTCTTGAAGCTTTTCGGGTGGACTAGCGTCCGTCCCGTCTTCTCCGCGAAAGTGTAGCCAAGAAATTTCGCTCGTCGAGGGCGAAAGACGTCGCTCTTGTCGCAGTTGCCCCGCAACTTGAGCGTCTCCTCAATGAACTTGACCGAGATACACGCCTCACATCCGATTCCTGTTCGTCAGGCTGGTCCTTTGCCATCGGCTTCCTCCATCGAAGTCGTTGCCTTTCGCGACTTGCCGAGTTGCCGGTCCCTCCCCTGTTCGGGCGGACAGCGGACTTTCACCGCATAGACACACGTGCGTTGCTGGGCGCTCATACAAAATGCCCGCTCTCCTTTCGGACAGCGGGCATTCTGTTTTCGCCTATGCAAAATCATACCGGGGCCCTAGTCCCGGACGATACGAACCAGAGCAAGTCACCCCCAGTACGTTCTGTTGTCATCCTTCAGCGTGATGACCGGGTCGCGGGAGACGAATCCTTCAGGGCTAGGTCCGGCGGCAACCCTTGGTGTGGAAATATCCGGTGGAACCCTTTTCAAAGATCGTGCCGTCCGGATACGGTATTTTTCCCTCATAGCACATGCTGCACATTTCAGGCGAAATCGAAATCGAGAAGCGAATTTTCATCATCTGTTGACGCGTGAGCTCGACACCCGCCTTCCTGGGTGCGTCGGCCGACACCCCGGCCGAGATCCTGACGCACGGACCGCCGTTAATGACGGCCGTACGCTGAAAGGCTCCGCACTTCTCCAGCATGGCCAGAACAAGGAACGCCGTCTGTTCGGTGGTGATCAGGCGCGCCAGCGCCTCGAGACCGCCCTCGGCCTGAAGGACGCGGGCGGCGTTTTCAAGGTGTTCGGGATTCCTGCAGAGTGGCGCAACCTGATGGATGGTTCGGTTGAGTGAAAGCCATTGCTCGTCGACGACAGGTTTCCTGAGGGTCATGTTTTTTATGTATGGTGTCATTTCTGTAGCTTGTGTTATTGCGAAGAAATGTCGAAACGCCTGAGCGGTTGCGACGCGAACATCGTGCCATGCAGATCAAAAGTTTTCAACCCGAGCAAATGACGGAAATGTCGTCTCATGGCGCATCCAAGGCGGTTTTCGCCTTTTGAAATCAATTTATCAGGGTGAAGATCTCTGCCGCTTCAATAGAACGTGATCGCCGTCAACGCCTGAAAGACAGAGGCCTTAAGGTGATGTTCACTTCCGGATTTCATCAGGAGCATCGACGAGACTTCGATTTCTTGATTCAAATCAAGCCTTTCTGAAATCACCCTCGAGATCAAGGATCAAGCTAAAAAAAAATGGACCGCCTGCTGGCAGTCCTCTTGAGTGTCGAATGGAGCGCAAAATGCACGGTCGTCAGCGCATCATGCCATCGCAGGCCGTGCAGAGTTCTTCAATGTAGTCGATGCGGGAAAGCGCATGAGACCAGCAGACGGGAATGCCGTTGTCGCCGTCTTGGCCGTAGATGATGCCGGCAAGGCCGCCAGTAACCGCACCGATCGTGTCGGCGTCACCGCCCAGATTGACGGCCTTGAGGACTGCATCGACGTAGTTGTCGGAGTTGATGAGGCACCAGATGGACGCCATGAAGACGTCGGAGACGAAGCCGGAGTTCGGCACGGAGACGCGCGAGAGGTGCGGCATGAGCTGCAGCTTCGGGAGGTAGTAGTCCGGAATCTCGACGAAGTGGTTCTCAATGAGCGCTTCAAGCGCCTCGGCGGGCTTGTGCCCCTGAAGGAGCTCGTCGACGTAGCACGAGTAGAGACGGCAGATGACGATGCTGATCTGGTGGCTGTGCGTGAGCGAACCAGCCGCATCGACGATCTCGAGGCGGTCGGGGCTGTTGAGAAGCGCATAGGGAAGCATGCGCATGAGTGCGCCTGCGCCGTTGTCGAGAATGTCGCCGCCGCCGCAGATGTCGGCGGGCGTGCCACTGCGATGGCGCGAGACGGCCCTGGCCGTCGTGCGGCCCCAGCCGTAGGCCTTGCCGTCGGGGGTGTAGGCCCCCTCGTGCAGCCAGCGGTCGAACTTCATCATCACGTCCTCGGCATCGTAGCCCTGCCTTTCACGAAGGCTGTCGAGCTCGGCCAGAATCATGGCCGTATCGTCCGACCAGAAACCGACGGGCTTTTCATGCCAGCCTAGGGGGTGCATGTTCTCGCAGACGTAGGTGTCCCTTTCCTTCCCTTCATAGGGCACGCCAAGAGCGTCGCCGACGGCTGCGCCGACAACGGCCTGCAAAAGATGCGACATCGAGAATTTCCTCCAATCCCGGAACGACCATCGTCCTAGGGTTTTCATTTGCTTCACGATTGTAGCCCATTCGCGTTAACCCTGAAGGGGACCGGTTCTCAATTCCCCTGCCCTTTTCCCTGCAAAGCGGCCGCCCTGGCCCGCCCTCTTCCGAAATTTTACGTTTTTCTACCGATCGCCATCCCATGAATGGGTTACGGCTCAGCCGCTCCGCTCCCCCTCACCGAAGGGGCCCGAGCGGCTCACCCGCTCTGTTTTGACACCTTTGCACGGCAGTCGATCGGCTCGAAACGACTGCAGGAGTAAAAACCGCTTCCTCTGAAAACCCAAATTCGAGGGTTTTCCCCAACGGGGCTGAAGCTTAATGAATGTCCCGTATGGCGAAAGGTTTTTGCCGAAGCGTACATTTGCTCTCGCCGGCAAATAAAAACCCCGCCAACCGTCTCGAACCAACCGAACGTCGGCGGTTTTCTCAAAAAATCAGATGAAAATCATATGAAAATCAATTTCCATCAACTAGTATCCGCCGTGGGATCAAAGAAAGACAAGATCGCCGCAGGCCTTCTTGTTCTGTACGCCCAAGCAGCTTCCGCGGGGGACGTGCAGGCCTTCGACAAACTGTACACCCAGCTCACGGGCTGGGCCCAGGGCTCCCTGGGGAAGTCCATCGCCATCATCTTCCTGCTTGTCGGCCTCGCTGTCGGGCTCGCCAAGGGGAGTCTCTATGCTGCAGTTGTATCCATCGCCTGCGGCTTGACCTTGATGATCGCACCCTCCGTCATTGACAGCATCTTTACTGTCTGATGGCGGCACCCGAGGGCGTTCGCGTCCCGACCGGCCTTGACGATCCGCCTCGATTTCTCTTTTTCGATGCGGACCTCGTCGCCGTGGTCCTCACCGTGACCTATCTCGGTGCGGTGCTGGACCACATTGGGGCCGGCGTCTTTCTGGGCGCGCTGTCGGCCTACGGCTGGCACAAGGTCTCGGGCCTTCACGGCCGCGGCTACGGTGCAGCGCTCGCCTACTGGCACCTCGGCGCGTCTTCCTTCGGGCGCACGCCCCCGAGCTCGGCCAGACACTTCGTGCGCTGAAGCCCGTCCGCCGACGGTCAGGTCCGAACGTCAATCACTTCCCCCCATTTCCCAGGGCCGCAGCCGTACGTCCGCGCATGCGCAGCCGCCTCGGGGTTCCTTCTCATGCTCTACACATCCATCGTCGCCGAACGCATCGGCTTGAGACGAAGCTTTGCCGTCATCATGGCGATTAGCTTTGCGCTCAACTTCATCCTCGCCCTCGCGCTTCTCCTGCAGCAGCCCGAGACGCGCACAATCGTCGTTCCGCCCACGCTCGCCGCCGAGCGCGAGGTCTGGACCTTCGACGAGGCGGGTCCCGGCGCGCCGTACCTCGAGCGCTGGGCCCTCTCCGTCCTCTCCCATGCGGCAAGCGTCACGCCCGAAACCGTCGACTCCTCCCGCCGCGTCGTCCTTCAGCACGTTGACCCGGGCTTCTACGGAAAGCTCGAGGAGGCCCTCATCGTTGAGGCCGACCGCATCAAGAAGGACCACTCCTCCACGATCTTCTATCCCGACCGCGCCCGCGTGAACACGTCCGACCTCTCCGTCGAGGTCGAAGGCGTCCAGAAGACGCTCGTCGGCAGCACCGTCACGAGCTCGAGAAAGAAGACCTGGCGACTGACGTTCCGCTACGACGCAGGACGCCTCTTCCTCACGTCCCTCACCGACCAGCCGTCGTCTGGGTCCTGACAAAACCTTCCCTCACGGAGCCCTCATGATCGTCACTCGCTCTGACATTGAGTCCTTCAAGCGATTCGTCCCGAAGCTCGCGCTCGCAGGCGCAGCCGTCCTGATCCTCTCGGCCTTCGCCCCGTCGTCCGACGCCGCCGTCTTCACGGCCCGTGAAGGCGACGCACCCCTTGAATTCACGCTGCCCGCGCACGAGACCACCATGGTCGCCATTCCGGCCGACCCCATTGCCTCGGCCGTCTACGACCGTCACCTGATCGACGTTCAGACGGATGCCGCGAGCGGCATGCTCTACGTCCTCCCGAAGATGGAGGGCTCGGCCATGGTCTACGTCACCTGCAGGTCGGGCGAGACTGCGCCCCTGCATCTCACCTTCACCGCGGATGCGGAGCCCCGCACCATCATCCTCGAAAAGAGCGTGCGCAGGGCCGAACAGGCGAATGCTCCCGTTCGCGTGCCCGCTGCGCACCTTCGCGCCGAGGGCTTCCCCGCCGAGATGAAGCGCCTTGTGACGCTCGTCCTCAGGGGCGAAGAGACCGATGAAGTCTCCCGCACCGCCATGACCGAGCCCGCTCAGGGTGCGGCCGCCGCCATGAAGAGGCTCGCACCGCTTCGCGTGCGCATCGAAGGCATCTGGCGCTCCCGCCATGCCGAGGCGGTTGAACTCACCGTCAAAAACGGAACGGTCTTTCCCGTTGAGATCAATCCCGAGCTTCTCTCAGGCTCGGTCTGGGCTGCTGCCGCAACCGAAACCTCTCTTGAGCCGGGCGACAGCTGCAGGCTCGTCCTCGTGGAGAACGCCCGTGAATGAGATCAGAACGAACGATTGCGCATGCACCGTGCGCAACGCTGACGCCGGCCATCTTCCCGGAGTGTCGTCATGCAGCTGAAGGACATTTTCTCCGCGTCTTCTGACGGCGTCTCCCAGCCCTCGAACAGCAGTCTAAGGTTCAAGCAGAAGGCGCTCGCCGCCACGATCCTCGCCACTCTGGCGATCATCGCCTTCATTGCTGTCGAGGCATCCGACACCAAGCCCGCCCGCAAGGCTCCGACCGAAGCGGCCATGATCACGCTGCGCCCCGACGGCACGGACAAGGACGTGCTCATCGCCCGCTATGACGCAAACTTCCTTGCGCTCAGCCGCAGGATCGAGGAAGTGCAGCGCGAGGCCGCCGCAACCGAGACGCGACTGCGCGCGATCATCGCCGACCAGAAGTCCCGGCTCGAGACGCAGACAAGCGAAGTCAAGGACCTCAAGGCGATCGCAGGACGCGCGGGCCTTACGCCCCGTCCGGGCGAAACGCCCGAGGAGACCGAGGCCCGCATCAAGAGCCTGCTCAAGGCAAACGACGATGCGGCCTACATCTCGAAGCTCTCCTCCCAGTTCGGCTCGAAGACTCCCGGAAAGGTCTTTCACACCGATCCCGCCAGGAACACGAACGAACCCGCCTCTTCAATCGTCCCCGCGCTTCCCGACATCTCGGGCGGCGTGAAGGTTCCGGATGAAGCGCATGCGGCGGCGCGACAGGCGGTCTCGGGCCCGAGGCTCGCGATGGTGACGCTGCCGCCTCCCGCCCCACCGACGCCGCCCGCACCCCGTGTGGGACCTTCGCCCACGCTCAACCCCGACACGCCTCTGCAGGTGAACAGGGCCGCGGGCACGACCGTCGAGGACTACCTGCCTGCAGGCTCCTTCGTGCGGGGCAGGCTGCTGACGGGGGTCTATGCCTCCACGGGCGCAGGTGCTGCGAGCCAGCCGCTTCCGATGGTGATCCGTCTTGAGGACACGGCCGTGCTGCCAAATGCCTGGCGCAGTCAGGTGACGGCCTGCCACGTGACCGCCTCGGCCACGGGCGACCTCTCTTCCGAGCGCGCCTTCGTGAGGCTCGACCGGCTCTCCTGCGTCGGCAAGAAGGGAGAAGCACTCGACGTGCGCGTCTCCGGCTACGCCGTGGGCGAGGACGGCAAGGTGGGCGTGAGAGGAAAGCTCGTGACCCGATCGGGTCAGGCCATTGCCTCTGCGCTCTCCGTCGGCCTGCTCTCGGGGCTGGGCGAATCGATCACCCGTTCTTCCGAGGAGGTGACGACGTCGATCACGGGCACGCAGAGCAAGCGATACAAGAACGCCTGGATGTCCGGCATAGGCGAAGGCCTCTCCGACTCCATGGACCGCATCACCGACTACTACCTGAGACTCGCCGACCGCATCTTCCCCGTGCTTGAGGTGGATGCCGGCCGCTCCGTCGACCTCGTCTTCTCGCAGGGCGTGCTGCTCGCCGATCCCTCGAAGCGATAACGACAAACACAACACAGGAATCCAGCCATGATTCGAAACGAGACCGCACGCCTTCTGCGCCGCACGGCCCCTGCACTTGCCACACTTCCCCTTGCCCTCGCCCTCTCGGGCTGCGGGACCCTCACGGGCCTCAACGCCGAGAACGACTTCAGCTGCCCGATGACGCCGGGGGTCTCCTGTCGTTCGCTCTCCGACACCTACGAGGACAGCGTCCGCGGCCGCACGCCCGACAGGATCGAACGCGACAAGGCAATCGAGGCCGCCTCGAAGGGCCTTCCAGAAATTGAAGGCACGAACGGAAAGGCCGCCGACGAAACGCCTGCGGGTCCCGCCGTCCAGACGGTGAAGGCCGATGCGGCTCAGGCTTCCGTAGCCGCACCCGCCGTACGAGCGCCTGAGCGCCGCTCTTCGCCCAAGCGCCTCCCCGAGGTGATCGTGACCATCTGGATCGCGCCCTGGACGGACGACGAAGGCGACTTTCATGAGGGCGAGATGATCCACGCCCGCGCCTTCGACGCCCGTTGGGCCGCAGCCCGGCGGCGAGCCGAAAGCGCCGACAGGGGCTCCGCCGTCGTGCGCCTTCCCTTCGAGCGCCGTCGTTCGGCGTTGAAGCACGCTCAGACTTCGGTCCCGAGAGTTCGTGCATCAGAGTCAGACGTCGCCTCTTCGCTCGGTGACGGCAGCCGCCGCTTCATCGAAGCCCAGAAGGCGGCCCTCAAGGGCACGCCCTATGACCCCGACGTCCTCGCGGAAAAGATGAAGGCTCCTGAGGAGAACCCGTGATGACCTCCTCAAAGAATCCCGTCAGGGAATTCATCGAAATCCTTCGGCGGATCAGGACAGGACACGAGAACCTGAAGGTCTCCTCCGGGATTCCCGGCTTCATTCCGGGTACGGGCGAGCGCGTCGACGCATTCTCAACGGCGCTCCCCTGGGAGTCCGCCACGCCAGACGGCCTCTTCACGCTGAAGGGCGACAAGCCCGAAAACCCCGAGGGACTCGGCTTTGCGATCGAGATCTTTCCGCAGACGGGCGTCACGTCCGAGATGGAGAAGACACTCATCGGCCTCGCGGCTCCGCTTGAAGCCGGATCCGTCCTCTCGATCACGGCCTTCGCGTCGTCGGCCGTAAGGGGCATTGCAGAGCTGATGGTTCCCGAAGCACGTGTGCCCGACGGGTTTCCGCCGCTGAGCCCGGAAGCCGAAGGGATCATCGACACGGCCACGAACTGGGCCGCCGAAAACCTCGTGAAGGGTGCGGTCGAGCAGCTCACGCCCCAGGCTCCCGTGTATCCGAGGCACTGGCGAGTCTGGCTCACGGTTGTCGTTCCGACGACGAAGCCCGACGACGAGGAGGTCCGTGAAAAGGTCCTCACCGCGCGCAGGGCCATTTCCGCCGTGCTCGAGCAGGCGGGGCTCTTCATGGGCGTGTGGGATGCGGACGTGCTCGTCGGCACGGCTTCCGAGATCCTCAACCCGCAGCTCATGCGCTCGGGCGACTTCGTGCGTCCGTCCGCGAACCCGTTCGAGCCTCCGTCCGTTCAGGTGATGAAGGCCGACACGGAGGTGACGGTAGAGAAGCACCGCATCCGATTCGAGACGCTTGACAGGAAGTCCGCGGTTCATGCCGTGGGGCTTGGGGTCGAACACTACGGCGGGCACATCTCGCTCGCCCTCACAAGCCAGATGCTCGGCGAGCTCGGTCGTGGCGGCCATCAGATTCCGTGCCCCTTCCTCTTCACGAGCATCATCGCGGTTCTTGACTCCGCCTCCGAGCGCGTCAAGGCCGAAGGCCACCGCATGCGTGCGCTGCAGATGTCGCACACGCCCGTCTCGCAGATCAGTCCCTGGTATCCCGAAAAGGCGCGCCAGTGGACGATTGCCGTCAACAGCTTCCAGACCGAAGGGGGCATCGCGCGCGTGGCGCACCAGTACCTGCTCCTTGCACCTGCGGGACTTGAGGCCGAGGCCGTTCACGCCGCCCAGTCCATTGCACGCAAGGCGGGCATGGACGTGAGGCGCACGACCTGCCTTCATGCGCAGGCCCTGATGGGAGCGTGCGGGTCCGCTTCTCGTCGAGGATATGAAGAGGAGCTTCCGCATACAGCGCAGGACTCTTGCGACCGGCATCTGCGGCTCGCCCGTGATGACCGAGTGGCAGGGAACGCCGATTCGCGACGACCGTGACCGCAGGACTCCGCTTCTCACGCTCGTGGGCCGTCGCGGTCAGATCATGCACGTGGATCCCTTTGCGAACGCGAGCGGGAACTATTCGGTGACGATCGTGGGCAAGCCCGGTTCGGGCAAGTCCGTCGTGATGAACCAGCTGGCCTTCAGCTGCCTCGCGCAGGGCGGGCTCGTCTGGATCATCGACGTGGGGCGCTCCTATGAAAAGACCTGCGCAGTGCTCGACGGGGCCTTTCTCGTCTTCGACAAGGAGCACGTCTGGGATCTCAATCCCTTTGCGATCCTCGAGGCCCTTGCGGGCGACGACCGCTCCGAAGGGATCGAATCGGTGGTGTCGATTCTGGGCGAACTCGTCTCGCCCGGCCGTCCTCTTCCCGACCTCGAGCGCAGCGTGCTCATTCAGCTCACGGCCTCGGCCGCTCAGATGGCGGCGATGCAGGGAAGGCTTGCGACCCTTGCCGACCTCGATGCGCTTCTTGCAGAACGCGCCGTTCACGACAGGCGACTTGACGACCTGCGCATGCAGCTCGAGCCCTACCTCAATGGTCCGCTCGCGCGCTGGTTCGACGGCTCGGGCCGTCCGATCGACTTCAGCAGTCGTCTTACGGTGCTCGAGCTCGAGGGCCTCTCCGCTCACCCCGCGCTTCGACAGGCGGTTCTTATGACGCTGATGCTCTGGATCGAAAAGACGATGTCTCTCGACCGTCGCACCGTGAAGCTCGTCCTCATCGACGAAGCCTGGGACCTGATGGGTTCGGGCCACAGCGGGAAGTTCATCGCCTCGGGCTTTCGTCGTGCGCGAAAGCACAAGGGCGGGTTCGTGGTTGCCACGCAGTCGCTTGCAGACTTCTTCAAGAGCGAGACGGCCGAGGCCGCCTGGAGCTGCGCCGACACGCGCATCTATCTGAGGCAGGACGCCGAATGTCTTTCGAGCCTTGAGGCGAAGGGGCAGCTCGCGACCGACCCGTGGTTCAGGGCAGCGTTGCCGTCACTCACGACCGTTCGCGGAGCGTGGTCCGAAATGATCGTGAAGGTGGGCGATGCGCCGCCCGCGATCGGACGCCTCGTGCTTGACCGCTTCATGCAGGTCCTCTACTCGTCGCTGCCCGCCGAAGTCTCCGCCGTCAATGCATGGCGCGAGGCGGGTGCAACGATGGCCGCTTCCGTGAGCGCCGTCGCCAACGGCGCATTCGAACCCACGCCCGAAGCCCTTGCAGCCCTCAACCGAAATCAGGAATCCGACCGATGACCGAACAAAAGAACAGCAGCGAAAAGACGGAAAAGACCGACAAGTCAGACAAGGCCTCCGCTCCGAAGAAGCACTCGATCGAGCCGAAGTCGGCCCGAGGCGCGAGCACGACGGCAAGAAGGAAGACCGCGAAGGAAGCCGACGACGCCCTTCAGGACAAGATCGAGAAGGCCCGTGCAGGCGCGATGCCCGAGCGCAGGGAACCCGCGGCCGCAGGAGAATCCGCCGGCCTTCCACCCGTGCAGACCGTGCGCGCCATGCCGCAGATCAACAGGAAGAAGGACGAGACGACGTCCGACGAGAAGGCCGTTGCAAAGAAGCCGTCCGCCCCCGTCAAGATGCCCGAGCGTGACGCCACGGGACGTTTTCTCCCGTCCGAGGAGAAGGCGAAGAAGCCCCGGGCAAAGGCCAGGGCTCAGCAGGCCAGGACCGAAGACGTGAAGAAGCCCTCGGAAAAGCCCGAAGCGAAGCCCGCGCAGAAAACGGCGCAGAAGTCCGAGCCCAAGGAGACTCAGAAGGCTCCGAAACAGGTCGAGCCGAAGGTCGAAACCAAGACGGAAAGCCAGCCCGCTCAGAAAACGCAGGAAGCGAAAGCCGCGAAGAAGCCCGAAGGCCCGGTCACGTCCGCCGCACCCGCAGCGCCCGTCCCCCACGTCAAGCCCGTCCTCTCCCTGCTGATGGATGAGGCCCCGTCCGGGGTCATGACGGACATGAAGGCGGACGACCGTCCAGCGCCCGGAGAAGTCCGCGGGAAACCCGCGGACGAAACGAACGAAGCGCCATCTTCGCCTGTCCTCAGACCTTCCGGCAATCGGTCCCCGAACGGTTCCCGAATCATCGACATCGAAGGCGAAGAAGACGAAGAGGAGGACTACGACGACATTCCCGACCCGGCGGTCTCGGTTTCCGAATCGGCCGACGACGATGAGATCGATGATGACGAGCCTGACGACGATGACGATCAGTCTTCTGCCGACCGGCCCGTGAAAAAGCCCGTTTCCGTGATCAGTCCCGCGGCCGAGGACCCCGAACCCGTTGAGCTCGACAGTCAGGGCCGTCCCTATCACGCGACCGAGGTTCTCTCCGGCCGCCGAACGCCCGTGCGCGTCAAGCCACCCGTTGAGGAACCCGCCGATCCGTCAAGGACCGTGGACCTCGAGGCCGAGCGCATTGATGCCGAGCATACGGCGAGGCAGGCCCTTCTCAGGCTTCACGCCCGAACCCAGCCCACGCGTGCCGAACTGGCTTCGATGCTGGTCTCCAAGAAGATTGAGCAGATGGAGCGCGGCAATCCTGCGTTCGAGAAGGATCCCTCTCAGGAAGGTGATTCGGATTCCGTTCCCGACCGGAACGAGGACGCCCGCAGCAAGGGTTGGAACTCGCTCTGGGAAAACGGCGTTCGCGATGCCGCGGCCGAGCAGAACGCGTTGGTCGACGTGCGTCGTCCGCCGCGCTATGCGTTTGACGAGGACGAACGTCCTCAGGTCGAGCGTGACGAAGCCTATGCCCGCCGCATGGATGCCTGGGAAAAGGACGTGATGGCGGAGAGTGAATCCCGCGACCAGCGCGTGTCGTGCCGCGGCCCGAAGCCCGGTCCCCGCGTTCCCGTCCGCACGGGCACGCACGAGACGCTCGGCGGCTTTCCGACCCCGCACCAGACTCGCGCCTGGAAGGCCGAAGGCGGTGAAGAAGAGGAGCGCGAATCGCGTCTTGACATCATTCGTGAAAGGCTCAACCGCCTTCATGAACGCTGGTCGGGGCTCGAGGGGTGTCTGAGGGCGGCGCTTGCCGTTGCCTGCGTCTCTTCCGTGGCCGCCTTTGCCGCTTGGACGACGGCGAAGTCGGTCGTGCCCGACCTCACGGTCATGCACACGCCCGTGTCGGTCACGGCCGTCGTGGCCGACGAGGAGATCAGGAACCTGATGCTGATGACGGCGCTCCTTGACGCCAGGGGAATTCCGACGGGCCGAACGGCTCCTCAAGTCGACAGCGTGTACCTGACAGGTGAACTCAGAAAGATCATCGTCACGGACAACGAAGCCTCGCGCATGTCGCTGCCGCTTGACGACCGTCTCTTCAGGGCCGCCGTGATGGAGGCCGCCGACATGGCGGGTGCGCCGGTCCTCTCCCGAGCCGCCGTGCTGGCCATGCCCGACCCCGCTCACTCCACGACGGGGCGCACGCTTGACGTGACTCACCTCGTCATCGAGCGCCTCGGCCTCAAGAACGTGTCGGCCGCTGCCGCACGCGAAGTGGTCTCGGGCCTCATGAGTCCCTCGGGGCTTTCCGCCGCCATGACGGCCGTCCCCAACGCCACGACGACCGCGCCTTCGGCCTCCGCCGAAGCATCCGTCAAAACCGCTGACAAACAACGCTGATAACAGCCATTCGATAAAAAGCACAAACATGAATCAAGTGACCCCGCCTTCAGGCGTGAAGGGCTCCGCGCCCGTCTCGCCCGCTCCGAAGAGCAACGTCGCCGTGGAGCCCGGAGAGCAGTTCTACGAGCGTGCGCTCCGGAGGCGCATCCGCTCCTGGCCCGACGTGTCGGCCGCGGGCTTTCTGACGGTCGAGCTTTCGCAGTACCTCAAGGGCACGGGCGGTGCGACGGCCGAGGCCGTGATGGCAGCGCTCCTGCGTTTAGGGCACGACGGCCTTGTGGCCAACGGCAGGCGTCTGGCCTCGAGGCTTGACACGCTCACCGTTTCCGAAGCCCGTGACGTGCTCGAAGCGTGCGGCCTCGCGGCCGAACGCCATGCCCGCGCCATGACGAGGGCCTGCGAGAAGGATCCCGAGGGGATTTCCGAACGCGAAGCCCGCGAGCGCGCGCTCTGCCCCGCCGTCACCGCAAGGCTCACGGGCACGTACCACGCCATTCCCTGGGATGCCCGTCACGACGGCCATCTGGCCTCGCGTGAAGTCTCGCGTGCCGCAGGACTCGTGCGCTGGGCCCATGCGCTCACGTCCGAGCGTTCTTCGCGCGTGCATCTGGCCGTCGGCCGTTCGCTTCTCTTCGGACGAGGTGCTGCCGACGTCTGGAAGCACCGTCGTCCGCTCGTCTTCATCGACCGCATCAACGCCTACACAGTGAAGCTCGTCACCGACTGCTGGACTGCGGATCCGCAGACCGCCGTCGTCTATGCGGGCGACAGCGTCCCCGCGACGAATCCGTTCGACGCGTGGGCGATTCCGCTCGTCGTCGACACGCGCGGCTTTCTGCGTGCGCTTCTGGCCGTCGACAAGACGCCCTGTCTGATCGAACCCCGCCTCGGCGGCTTTACGGTGACCTTCGCCACGGGCCGCGTCGACCCGAAGGGCTTTCGCGACGGCGAGAAGCTCGCCCCCTGGATGAAGACCCTTGCCGAAATCGGTCTCATCAACGCCTATGACGAAGCCGCAAGAGCGGGCAATGTTCCCGCCTTCACGGGAGCCGAAGCCTGCGTCTGGGCCGAGCGCTTCAAGTCGCTCCTCTCCGTGACGCTTGCGCTCGACAACTCCGCCCGCCGCGGGCTTGAAGTCGACGAAAAGGCACTCGAAGCCGCCGCACGCCAGCGCGAGAACTACGTGGCCGTGAGAAACGAAATGACCTCGATTCTCGAAAAGCTCGCCGACGGCGCACGCGAACTCCGTGAGGCCGAGCTTGCCCAAAGGGCCGAACGCCGGGCAAAGCAGCGCGAAGAACGCAAGACCCAAAGGGCCGCCCGTCTCGCCCGACGTGAGGAGAACGCCTGATGCGCCCGCTTTACTTTCTTCTTGCGGGCGCGGCGATGTTCGTCGCGGCCCTCACGGTGAATGCCGCCACGGTCTGTCAGGGCAAGATCCTCAATCCCGTGACCGACGTCTGCTGGAGCTGCGTCTTTCCCGTGAAGATCGGCGGCAAGGCCTCTCTCACCACCTCGGTTCTGCCCGACCCCGACACGGGTGCGGGCGGACCGTTCTGCACCTGTGGCAAAGGCCTCAACCTGAGGGCCGGCGTCACGTTCAGCTTCTGGGAGCCCCTTCGTACGGCGGAGATCGTTCGTCATGCGGGGTGTCTTCCCTCGATGGGCGGCGTGAACATGGGCGACATGGGGCTTCGCATCTCAGACCACGTGAAGGTGCATTCGCACGAGCCCGACGGCTCGATGAAGCGGCACACGGACTTTCGTCAGGTGCACTGGTACGCGACGCCCTGGCTCTTCATTCTCGAGGCGCTCCTTGACGACGGGTGTCTGGACCAGCAGACGTTCGACCTCGCCTACATGTCCGAACTTGATCCCCTATGGGACGACACGCTCTCGAGCTTCATCCTGAACCCGGACGCCGCGCTCTTTGCGAATCCGATCGCCCAGAGCGCGTGCGCCGCCGACTGCACGTCCGCCTCTTCGGGCCTTCCCCAGAACTCCCTCTACTGGTGCTCGGGCTGTCAGGGGAACGTCTTTCCGCTCACGGGCTGGAGCGCTTCGCTCACCTCCCACACGGCCGTCTGGCAGCTGATGACCCACCGCTTTGCGATGAAGCTCTCGCGCGAGGGGCTGCTTCTTGCCGCCCACGGCTCGAAGGGGCTCTGCGAGTCCTTCTACGAGCCCCTGATGCGAAAGGACGTCTGGCGCACCCAGCTCGTCTGGCCCGCGCACTCGGGGAAGAACACCGACGGCTCCTGCTGCAGCCCGCTCGGGCGCACCACCGTCGTCTCGGGTTCGGGAAAGAGCTGGAGTCCCGGCGGCGAGGACGGCGTGGTACTCGTCTGGCGACGCCGCGACTGCTGCTCGATGTCCGCCAAATGGGGCGGATGAGCCCGACAACACCCTGCATTCAAGTCCTTTGCGGGAATTCATAAACCCAAAACCCACAGAAAGACAATGGAGATTCTCATGAAGCACGAATCCAACGACACGCCGCCCTTTGCGCCCGACGACCCCATCAGCCGGAGCCTTTTCGTGAGGCCCAACCTCATCGAGCGCCTCTGCGCCTCGGCGCTTCGCCTCTGCCTGCTCGTCTGCATTCCGGCCGCCGCATCGGTCTTCCTGATCAGCCTTGCCGACTCGGCCGAAGCCGCCTGCACGTCCGAACCTTCTCAACACTACGAGGTGACGACGCTCATTGCCGACCATCCCGTGCAGACCTCGTCGGACCCCGACTTCGAGGAGATCCTCAAGGCCAACGCCCGCATTGCCGTGGAGTCGGGTGAATGGTCCCGCCGTGTGAAGCGAAAGGAAGAGACGCTCATTCAATGGATGCGGTCCCCGGTCTTTCCTGAATTCCGTCCGATGGCCGTCAAGACCACGCTCATTCGCAGACCCACGGGTCTTTCGGTTGAGGACATCAGGCGCGCCGAGCTCTTCAACGACGTGAGCAGCCTCCTTCTCTTCTTCGACTCCCGTGCGGGCGGCCAGGTCAACTTCGCGATGAGGATGCTCTCCACCGCCTCCTTCGCCATTCGTCCCGTCGTGGCGGCGGGCAGCGTTGCGTTCGCTCAGGAAAAGCTCGGCATGCGCGTCTGGGCAGACCAGGGCTCGGTCCTCACGCGCCGTCTCGGTCTCAATCACTGGCCCGCCCTCGTGAAACTCACGCCGTCGGAAATCTCCGTGTGGACACCTGCGCTCAATGCCGATGGGATTCCGGATTCGCCCGTCCCCGCTGGCCTTGCTTCGAAGGAGTCGATCGACCTCTCCGCACCCGCCGTGCGCCCCGCCACAACGAAAACCCTCCGTTAACGAGAGAGCCGTCATGAATTTTGTGTCCACGTTCGGCGCTGCCGCCCTTTCCTGCCTTCTTCTCCCCGCCGCCTTCGCTTCAGGACCCGCAGGCACTGCTCTCGAACCCTCGCCCGCCACGATTGCGCCCAGGGTCCGTGAAGTGGAGAAGGCTCTGTCTACTGAGCTCGCCGCCGCGCCTTCCGCTTCTTCGTCTCCTGAAGCCTCTTCGGACTCCAGGTCCGACAACTCGAACACTTGGCGACCCCGCATCACGATTCTGCTCGACACGGGGATGACGTCCTCGCTCGTCGAGACGGCGGCCGAGGAACTCAAGCTCGTGGGTGACGCTGCGGACGTCGAGGTCCTCGTTCGAGGTCTCCCCGTGACGCGCACCCCGACGGGTTACCGGACCGACTTCGAAGCAACGTCCGAACGTCTTGCGCCGCTCGTTGACGCAGGCTTCGGAGCCGCGATCCATCCTGAACGCTTCGCCTTCCTTCTGGCCCTTGCCGAAGAGGGTCTAGAGGCGGGCGGCAGGCTCGATGCGAGGACCGAAGAGGTTTACGAAGTGATGACCGCCGCGCCCACCGCACCCGCCGTTCTCCTCACGATCGGCCGCAGCGTCTATGCGGTCTCGGGCACGGCCTCCATCGTCTCGGCCCTTTCTCAGTGGCGTCGCACGCTCGCCGACGCCGTCATGGACGAATCGGACCGCACCCGCATCGCCGCCCTTCAAACCGTACTCGACGGAACGCCGCTCGGCCGAATCGCGCCCTGAACACCCAAAACCGCCCCCTGGAACCCAATCTCTACACCTCTTTGAGAGCCATGACCCGTACAGTTCCCGTTCGATGTCTCATTTCACTCATGACGTTCGCGCTCGGTCTCTCCATTGCCCTGCCCTCGCACGCCGTGACGGTTGCCGAGGCCGTTGCCGCTGCGCGCAACACTCAGCTTCCCGACATCGACGGGATCATGGCGAACCACGACGGCGTGCTTGATGCCGTGGGCGGCGGGTCGACCGAAGGTCTCGACGACGTCAAGAACCTCTGGGCCGACGGCAAGGGCACGCTCACGGGTTCGGCCGAAGCCACCGTGATCGAGTGTCGCGGCAAGACCGACACGACCTGTCGCGCCATTCAGGTGCTCGACAAGGGCTTTCCGGAGCATCCCGTCATCGGCGAGGACGTGCTCGCGGGCCGCGACGAGATCGTCAACAATCCGACCGTAACGCCGGACGACAACGACACCTGCAAGGACGTGACCATCGAAGCCGACCCCGTCGAGGTGACGAAGACCTGTCGAGCGGGCGGCTGGTGGAACGAGAAGGCCTGCCGCATCGGCCCCGTCGAGATCGGCAAGGTCACGGCAAAGTACTTTGCATGCGCCGAAGGCGAAGGCACGTCCTCCGAGCGCTCCTGCCTCACGACCGTCTCAGGAAAGCCCGCATCCTCCGTCTGGACCGAGCGATGCTTCTTCGGCAAGGAATCCTCCGCCGCCTCCGGTACCGTCACCGAAGAGACCTCGGCCGTCGCACGCGCGATCTTCTCGGGCGTGTGCACCTCCACCGACGCCACGACCGAAACGGTCAAGTGCAGTGAAGTCCTCGAGTCGAACAACGACCACGGCTGCGTCCTGGGCGACAAGACCACCGCACGCGTCAACGGTGAATACAGTCTCAGCCACGACCCCTGTTCCGACGGCGACGTCCTCATCGGCCAGCACACCTGCGGCAACTCCTCCTATCTGGCCATCCAGGTGAAGGGGTTCAAGTCCACGCGAATCTCGCTCGGCTACACCCTCCGAAACATCGCCCACCGTACGAACAGCAGCTGCAAGGCCGACTACGAATGGACGAAGCGTGAATGCTCCGGCCCCACCTGCACGGCAAAGCTCGGAGCCCGCGTCTATTACAACGGTTACATGACGGGCTCCATGAGGCTCACCCTCACCTACGTGAACGAGTCCTACTACATCAAGGAAGAATGGGTCGACCACTGCGCCTCGATCCGCCCCAAGACGGCTGCGACTGCGGAGGGCTCCTGACATGCGCCGCCTCTTTTCGCTCCTCCCTCTTCTTCTCCCGCTGCCGAACCTCGTTCAGGCGGCTGATCCCGTCTGCACGCTCGAGAACCGCGTCTGCGCCGAGAACAACAATTCCGGGAAATGCATTCGCTACGAGAACACCTTTACCTGCGTGACGGTCAATCCCGCGGGCTCTCGCTGCACGGTCGACGCCAATCCGACGCTCACTGACTGCACGCTCTCCGCGCCCGTCTGTTCGGCCGAGTCCGGCGGCATTTGCCTCGAGACCACGACCGACTTTGTCTGCAAGTCCGAACCCTCGGGCGAAGGCATCCGCATCGACGACACCTCCGTCACAGTCTCATACTCGAAGGAAACCAAGGGCGAAATCCCTGCCGGCTGCATCATCGGGGCCGAAGTCTGCCTCGACGACGACGCGCGCGACATTGAGGTCGAAAACTGGGAGGGACACTTCGTCTCCGCCAATCCCGTCTGCTGGGTGACCGAACGCACGATCCTCTGTCCCTCCGTCGACGGCGCGGCCTCCTGCCAGAAGCTCGAACTCGCGGGCTGCCAAAAGCTCACCGACCCCGTCTGCGAAACCGAGGAACACGGCGTGTGCGTGCGCTGGTCCTCGACCTATCGCTGCACGCGTGACGAAATCATCGGCGACGACATCATCACCGACGACGTCGTGACGACGCCCGGCGACGTGACCGAGGACGACTCGGCCTGCCGGAAGGAGCTCGAGGATGCGGCCGCCCGGGGCGAAAACTGCACCGTCAATTCCACGGTCTGCGTGAAGACCGACCCCACGGGCGTCCTCCCTTGTCTCGAATACCGCACGACCATGACCTGCACATCGTCGTCGACCGACACCTGCGGCCCCCTGAAAAACCTTTCGGGTTCGGGCGACTGCATGCTTGCGGCCGAGCCCGAATGTACCCTCACGGACGCCGACGGCAACTGTCGCCGAACCGAGTCGACTTATGTCTGCACGGAGTCCGTCACTTCCGAATCCGTCTCACCCGCCACCTTCCTCAAGGCCATGACGGTCACGAACTGGCGCGAGAGCGACGACTGTCTCCTTGACGACGGCTCCGTCATGACTGCTTCCCTTTCGCTCCTCTCGCGCGCGAGCACCACCGACAATTCGTCGGGTTGCATACTGGCGTCGCGCACCTGCATCGAGGGCGAGGGCCTGCGCTTTGTTGAAGGCCGTCCCGCCTACCGCGCCTGCTGGGCATGGGAGGAGAAGTGGACCTGCAGGGCCGAAGGCAACGAATGTCTCGAGTACGAGAAGGACCCGTCCTGCAAGCTCGTCTCCGAAACCTGCTCCGACGGCAGCACCGACTGTCCCCGACCCTCACGCGTCTACTCGTGCACGCGTCCCGGCCTCTCCGCCTCCGTGGGCCAGGTCTGCGACGGTCAGATCTGCGTGGGCGACCAGTGCCAGGACGTGGGCGACACGGCCGACGGCGACTTCATCGACGCAATCCTTCAGCTTGAGATCGGACGGCAGCTCTCCGTCTACGGCGACACCAACGTCAACGAATTCTTCGCCGGCACGGTCTCCACCTGCCGCGACCGCATGGCGGCCGAGACCTGCTGCCGCGCCGACGCTGCCCCCAACACCTCGAACGCCGCCTTCGGCCAGTACCTCCTCTTCGGCGTTGCCGCAGGCGTCGAATTCGTCAAGTGGATCGGCTCGCCCTACGTCTACGACCTCCTCTCCTGGTCAGACAAGACCTCGTGGCTCCTCAACAAGATCTACGGCTCGTCGGGCACGGGTGCCTACTCCCCCACGTTCTCCTTCTGGGGTGCAACCGCCCAGTACTCCGAGTCCGCAGGCTGGACCTTCAACTTCTCGTCCGCGGGCTTCGTCTCCGCCATGGCCAGCCAGTTCTGGAACAAGTACCAGAGCTGCCGCGCAACGGACCAGCGCACCGCGCTCGCGAAGACCCAGCGACTCTGCCACTACGTGGGCACCACCTGCGAGCAGAAGGTGACGGGGCTCGGCTGCGTCGAAACCGCCGAAAAGCACGTCTGCTTCAACTCCCGCCTTGCCCGCATTCTCAACGAGCAGGGCCGCCCGCAGCTCGGACGCGACTTCGGCAACCCCATCAAGCCCGACGCCCGCGGCTTCACGATCGACGAATTCGCAAAGCTCGACTTCTCGAAGATGGACCTCTCCGAATTCATCGCCGACATCGTCAAGGAAGTCACGGCCCGCGGAAACATTTCCGCCGAGGCCGCAGCCGCACGCGCCAGGGAACGCATCGAGGCCATGGTCAAGGGGGAACTCGCCACTACGGCCAAGCTCCCCGGCGCTTCCGACACCGTCGCCTCCAAAGACCAGCCCACGAAACCCGACGGCACGGGCGGCCCCTCCACCCCGAGCTCGAAGTGAACCTCTCGTCCATTCAAACACCGACCATGAAGATCAACATCATCACCGGAATGATCCTCGCCGCGCTCTGCCTCCTCCTTTTTGCAGGCACCGTTGCTGACGCATTCGCAGGACCTCTTCCGTCCACAGGCGGCCATCCGCTCGATTCATCCCTTTCGAATGCGCAGGGCGAATTCGCGTCTTACGCCCCCGCTCGTCCTCACGATGCACCCGACGTTCGTCATCCGTCCACCTGGTGGGACGAGGACGTCTGGGCGGATCCCGATCGTCCCTTCCTCTATTACGGCGACAACGAGGTGCCCGACATGCGTCCCGGCTCTACCGTCGAGCCGCCCGAACCCCAGTCTGTCGTCAAGCCCGATGAAAAGCCCTTCGACCCCGAGGACTTCACCGCCTTCAAGACCGTCGAGGATCTTCGAGCCGAACGCGAACGCCGCCTCAACACGGCCATCATGAATCCGTCGCCCGCCAACATGCAGTCCTATCAGGCGATCAACGCGCACCTTCTCGCGCTTTCCGCCCGCTTTGCGCAGGCCTGGCAGCTCGGCCGTATGCAGAACCCCGGCTACGACTGGACCACGACCGCACCGTCCGCGAACTTCGCCACCGTCGAGCTCGGTGCCATGAAGCGCGACAAGTCGCATGCGCTCGTCAAGTCCCTTCAGGGCGACGCCGGCCTTCTCTTCATCGGCAAAAAGGGCGATCCCCTCACGCAAGTCGCCGCCGGGCCCGTTCGTGCATTCGCCAACACCTGGGGACTCGAGCTCCTTGCCGTTGCCGACGGCATCGACGCCCCCGCCGCCGGGACCAGCATTCCCGGTTTCGAAGGGTTCGACCTCGTGCAGCCCGACGCAGGCCGCGCGAAGAAGCTCGGCGTCAACACCCTGCCCGCCGTCATTCTCGTGCCCAATCCCAAGGCCATGTCACGACCCGACTTCGCACTCCTTCGCGGAGGACTTGCCGGTCGCGACGGCATGCTCATCGCCGCAGGCGCGGTTTCGGGCGAGGAACTCTCGCGCCGCCTCGTCTTCATCCTCTCGAACCCTTCGGGCTTTGAAGACACGCCACACATCAGGGGCCGCGCCGCGCCCACTGGCTCTCTGCTCCTGCCACCCGATCCTGCGCTCAGGATGCCGCCCGCCCAAACTGCCGATACTCCGCCCGTCGTGATCCCTCACGCCGGTGCCGCGCTCAACCCGAAACCCGTTCGCTGACGCCGTATGCCGACCAGCACATTGATTGACGAAAAATCTCCAACCAAGAAACTCAGCCCATGAAAAGAAGAAACTCATTTGCACCTCATCTGCCAAAGCCTGCGCTTCTGCCTCTCCTCGTCCTCCTTGCGCTCCCGCCCTGCACCTCTCAGGCCGGGTTCCTTCAGGAGTTCTATGACGACGCCGGCCTTCAGAGCAGCTACACGGCTCCGGGCCTCTACGCGTCCGCCTCGATGGACACCGTCACGGGCGGCCGCTTCATCCTCAAGGCCAATCGTGAGGATTTCCAGCCCTATTACCTTCAGGGGCCCGAACTCAAGGCCGGCTGCGGCGGCATCGACGTTTTCCTCGGCGCCTTCTCCATTCCGTCGAAAGACGAGTTCGTGAGCTTTGTGCGCTCGATCGGCACGGCCCTGCCCGGGCTCGCCTTCCATGCAGCCCTCCAGTCGCTCGCACCCGACCTCAACGAACAGATCTCTCAGTTCCGCGACATGCTCATGCGCTACGCCAGCATGCTCGGAGACTCCTGTCAAGTCGCCGAGAACATCATGAACGCGGGACCCAACGAATGGATCTCGACACTCGGCCACAAGGCGAGGAATTCCCTGCGCAGTCTCGGTCAGGCCGAAGACGCTCACGACGCCGACTCCCTCACCCGTGCTGACGGCGGCAAGGTTGTTTCCAGCGCGCCCACGCGCACTGACACCGGCGGCAACATCGTCGAGGCTTCCGAACTCAATCTCACCTGGGCCCTCCTCATCTCGGGCAAGGGCTCTCAGCGCCTCACTCAGGAAAAGCGCGAGGTCATGATGTCGCTCATCGGCACCCGCGTCTTCGTTAAGAAGGGCTCGGGCACGAGTACCACCATCGAGGAGCGCAACTACCCCGCGCTCGACCTTCTCAACGCCGTCCTCGGCGAACCCGGCTCGGACAAGATTCCCACGGAGGCCGTCGTCTACAAGTGCGATGAAAAAGACAAGTGCCTCACTCCGACCAGAACCACCTACATCGACGTCAATCTCAACAACCAGATCTACAAGGCCATGACGAACTACAGGAGTTCGCTTGTCTACAGGGACGTCTCCAGAGTCACTGCAGAGGAGATGACCATGCTCGCCACGATCTCCTCCCTGCCGCTTCTCAAACTGGCCGAACTCGCCGCCTCTCCGCGAATGATCAACTTCTCCGACGGCATGCTCCAGACGTTCGCCCAAGTCGCAGCCTACGAGGCGATCCTCACCGCAGTCGGACAGCTCACCGAGGACGCCAAAAGCGTCGTATCGTCCTCGTCCGCCAAATCGGCCAACAGTCAGGCGACCGAGTACGCCCAAACGCTTGTCGCCCGTTGCGACGTCCTTCGAGCCGAGCTTCTGAGCCGTGAAAAGGTCATGTCGGGCAGGGTCTCCCAGGTCTCGAGTCTCCTTTCCTACATCTCTCACCTTCAGCGCACCATCTACGGTGACTCCGCCATCGAGGCGCTTTCCACGATGCCGGGCAGCGGCATCACCCAGTAAGGAATCCTCATGACAACCGAAGCACTTGACTTCTACGCATACTGGAACGGAGCGCAGGTGGCCGACCTCTGGACGACCCTCGCACTCATCACGGGCACCGACGACTACCGCTCGCTCCTCCTCTGCGTCGCCCTGTTCGGCCTCATTTGCGCAGCCGCAGGCGCCGCCGTCCGCTACAGGGGCGGCGACCTCATCGTCTGGATCGCGGCCATGGTCTTCATCTTCTCGGCCGCATTCGTTTCCCGCGTCAACATCGCCGTGAGAGACGTGCGCTCCGCCAACGTTCAGGTCGTTCAAAACATCCCGCTCGGCATCGGCTGGCCCGCATCCGTCATCTCCCGCGCCTCCTACTGGCTCACCGAATCGTTCGAAACGGCCTTCGGAGACGTGGACGCGGCACGCTACACACGCTTCGGCGTGGCCTTCCCGCAGCGCGTCGTCACGACCATGCTCTCCGTCAAGCCCATCACGGCCGACGGCAAGATGTCGCTCACCAACTTCACGGAACGTTGCATCGTTCCCGAAATTCTCGAGAACTCCGTCAAGCGTCAGGAGCTCCTCAACGCCCCCGACATCAATGCACTCATATCCACCAACGGCTGGGTCAATCCGGCACGTCGCGTGTTCGTGAACAACAAGGTCCTGACCTGCACGGAGGCAGCTGAAGAACTCAAGAAAACCCTCGAGAAGACCGAGATTCCCGCCCTTGAGTCCCGCTTGCGCCTCAAGCTCAACGTCGACTTCAAGGAAGGCGTCAACGCGGCCCTCTCCACGGCCATTCCGCAGGCCGAATCTCTCATGCTCGGCGTCTCGCGCACCATGGCGGAATCTCTCAGACAGTCCCTTATGATGTCCGCGATCCCGGACACCACCATGACCTTTGCAGCCAAGGCCGGACAGGCGCCTCTTTCGGCAGGCGTCGCCATTGCGCGCTCTCAGGGCAACCTCGCCTCAGAGATCAACTACAGGACCCTGAGCGAAATGGCCCGATCGGCCCTCCCGAAGCTGCGCAACATCCTTGAGTTCACCGTCATCGGCCTCTGGCCCATGGTCTTCCTGATGATGCTCGGTACGGGTGCAGGCGGCGCAATGGTCTGCCGCGCCTACTTCACGCTGCTCATCTCCGTGAGCCTCTGGGCGCCCATCACGGCCATCATCAACTACCTCACGCTCCACCTCGACATGGAGCCGATGAACCAGCTTGTCCATTCCGCCGGCGGCGTGACCCTTGCGGCCGCCACCATGATTCGGGACGCAGGCGCCACATCCCAGGCAATGGCGGGCTCGCTCCTGTGGCTCGTCCCCGTGCTCGCCTACGCCGTCGCAAGCGACATGGCCCTCACCACCATGACCTCCTCCGTTCTCGCCCCCGCATCCTCGGCAGCTCAGGCTCAGGGCTCCCAGCTTGCCATGGGCAACGTGTCCGCCGGCAACGCCTCCCTCAACAACGCATCTCTCAACAACGTGTCCGCCAACAAAACCGACACTTCGAGCAGCTGGGCGGATCCGAACACGCACAAGGTCGAACTCGCTCAAGGTACGGCGGCCTTCGACCGCTCCGCAGGACAGATAACTGTCATGAATGTCCGGAAGTCCGACCTTGGCGTCTCGTCCGACATGCAGAACACGCACACGACTCAGGATGCAAACAACTTTGGTACCTCATCGGTTGCGACCAATGCAAGTTCGCTTGCGACGAATTCTGGGGTTCAGTCCGTTTCGGGCAACGGCGTGACCAACAGCGTCAATCGCGACGACGGTTGGAGCGTGAACAGGAACACTGGCACAACATATGGGACTAACGAGACTGCTAGTTCCGGAACTACTAATTCGAGTGGAATCGGGACAAACTTCGGTAGATCAGGGAATTCTCAAGAACACTTTACATATGCTTCAGGCTTCGGAGTTGGAGCAACAAGATCCAACAACCTTGAACATCAACTGCCTTCCGATGCTCAAACAAATCCGACCACTTCTGGAGAAGGCGGTGGTCAGCTAACGATCACGCCAAACAGTATTCCTTTTGGAATGAATAACAATATCGATCTCCCCTTGAATTTCGCCAAAGGGAATGGAAATAAATCATCACCAATCAACCAAACAAATAATATTAGTCATCCCGACACTTCAAACATGCTTCTGTCTGATTTATTTAGAGTCAATGCAGGTCCTACCGGTTCCACGTCATCCAGCATAACTGACTCTAGCGCATTAATCTCATCAGGAAGCAAACAAACGATTCAGCAAGAAAACTTTGGTATTTCAATTGCGAGGCAAACTTCTGAAGTAACTGCGGTAACAAATGGAACTAGAAATTCTCTAGTTGACTCTTCTAACGCACAGCGAATTGACCAGAAAGGGGTTAATGAAGGTCGTACTGCATCCCAAAGCTCTAGTGATCAAGATTCGGCCACTCATACGACGTCCATGGGTACCTCTAATCAGGTCATGTTGGAGCGAGACAACATGGTTCGAGACCTTGGTCTTGAAATGGCTGGCGGAGATGCTTTCGAAGCGTTAAGGATGTTCAGTAGCAACTCAGAGAGACGCGCAGCTTTGAAGAATCTAATTGATCAGCAACAACCCAGTCTAGAAAAAGTATTGCCGCCTTCGAGGAAATTAGTCGCTAACAAGGGCAAGAACTTTGTCGGAACGACACGTGATGACATTGAAAAGGATTATCAAGCTTCAGCGGCCGCCGTACAGGCGACTAGTGATGATTCGGTTCGGCGTCGTCATGAAGAAAAAAGTATTGAGCTACCTACAAAATCTGATTTTATGGCACGCACCAGAAAAGAGCACGACTTGGCCAATTACAAATTAGGGCTTCAGATGATTTCCACATCAGAATATTTGCGAGATGAAACCGGCATTAAAAGCGTATTAGAGAGGGCCTTTGGATCCGGGGTTACTTATTCCTCACCACAAGAGACATTTCAAAGAATTAACGAGTACGCTCAAACAAATGAAGGCATTAGGAGTTTAATTACAGACATAGGCCGAAACGCAGAACCGGGCATGAGCGACAAGGATATCGTTTCCAAGCTACATTCACAGAGGTAACCTAGCGCCATGAATTGTTTATGAACCTTATTTTTGCTGGGCTCATACCTTTATGCCCGTACTGAAATTTCGTTTCAGGAGGATATACCTTCTTACTAGGCCACAGGCGAGGATAACGAGCAAGCCATTCCATAAGCGTTGGTTTACGCGGAATACCCTTCAATCTTCGATAAATGAAAGGTATTCCGCAAATCTCGAAGACTTCCGTGACATAGTAAGCAGCCCAACAAAAACACCAACACCATGGTCGTACTTGATAGAAGATCGTCCCCTCTTCCGTTTCTTCGATATAGGAAAACATTATGCCTCCTGTCCATTTTTATACAGAACTAGCCTAGCACAACCTCACCAAACACGTATCCCCCAACCTTTTCAAAGGACATCGTTCACTTATGGAATTTCTCGAAGCAAAAGCCATTGCCGAGCGCCTTGGCTTCCAACTCTTTGCCGACGTGCGCGGCGACACCAACGCACTTCGCCTCTTTACTGAGGATTTTCGCCAGAAGTACGGCAAGAAGTACCGCTGCGGCGTCTACATGCAGTTCAGGGCCGACGGCTCCTGCTACATCGGCCAGTCACTCGACGTTGACAGGCGCCACAAGCGACACCGCGAACTAGGCGTCATCGTCGACTATCTGGCCTTCCGTTGCTGGCCGCCCAGCGTCCTGATGGAAAAGGAAGACCTGTGCATTCAGGACGCCCTGGCTCTGGGCGTGCCGCTCGTGAACAAGACGCTGAAGTGCGGCACCCTGAAGAAGTCCGACGACTACGATCAAATCTTGACGCCCGATGAGCAGGACCTGTTCATCGAGCGGATCGCAGCCCGCCAGACGCCGCTCACCCAGTGGCCTAACTTCTGCAAGAACGCGGAACGGTCTGAGCTTCGTGACTGGGAGATTTTCAGCCAGCATCCGCGGTTCATGGAGCTCTACCAGAAGGCAGCCATTTATCTGAAGACCACCGTCCCGAATCCAGAAGAGACGGAGTCCGTCACCTGGCAGTGCGCCCTCTGCAATGAAAAGAGCCTACAGGGGGCAATCCGGTGGGTCATCAAGATCCGCTGCGGCGCCACCGTGACTTTCGAGATCTTCCACTACAGTCAGGCAAAGTACCAGTACTTTGTGAACATCGCGGTTGCGCCGGACCTCGTCTATGAAGCCATCGACTCACAGAAGCCGGGACAGCAGTACCTCCCCTTTGCCAACCTGTGCCTCCCTCCCCGTCGCCAACCGCCCACGCTGAAGGACCTTCAGATCAATGGCGTATTCAGAAAGGAAGGTACGGACGAAGACGGACCGAACGCGCAGGCCGAGTTGCTCACCCGACCGATCGCTCTGGTCGACACCTCGAGTCTCGGGATGTTGACCGTGCCGTTCGACGCACTCGAGAGCGCGCTCGAAGACGACGTCATTGCGACCGCCGCAGCCATGGCGAACATCGCGTGCATGCGAACGCAGCTCGTGGAATCGGCAGACCACAACAGTCTTCTCGCCTTCAGGATGCTCTATCTTTGAGGCCAGAAGTCGGACCTCCTCGCGGTACCTCACTCGTCTGAGAGCGCAACAGGGCCTTGCCTGACGGGGGCTACAAACCCTAGTCCCCGCCTCAGGCTGCGGCAAGCCGGGATGCGATTAGCAGCCCTTGGCGTAACATTCATTTCGTTCAGTTGGTTGAGAGAACGCCCATAGGTAACGTATGGCCATACTAGGTGATTCCAACGTGACTCGAACATTATTTGCTGCAGCCTCTAGCATAACCTCTCTGCTGGAACTGTAAATCCCTTGTAACTTCTCTTAGTTTGTTTGCAGATCCACATACAAGTATGCGAGAATACTAAAAATTCCCTTAGGCCATCTGCTCATACTTCTATGAAAACCTCAGCCACATTCGCTTACACGTTTCCCGCCATCCGTGGCGTTCAAGCGGGGCGAGAATATTATGTTTCCATGTGCCCTCTGAAAATCATTCCGAAGCTTTTCCATTTTGACAATGGAAATCTCGGTCCTGAACTTAGAGCACAACGCATTCTCAATAAAAATAGAATCCCGGCACTTACCAATTATATTATCGAAAATAAAGACAATTATATTTTCTCAGCTCTCACCGTCTCAGTTGATGGACCTTTAGATTTCACCCCCATTGATCCCGAAACGAACGGCGGCATCGGGTTTCGTCTAGGTTCATTGAATATCTCCATGGATGCGAACTTCATTATCAACGACGGGCAACATCGTAAGGCCGCGATCGAAGAAGCTCTGAAATCTGCTCCTGAACTTGAAAATGAAACCATTGCTGTGGTTTTCTTTGTTGATCGCGGGTTAAAACGTTGTCAACAAATGTTTGCCGACTTGAACAGATATGCTATAAGACCGTCGGCAAGTATTTCTGTCCTTTTTGATGCCCGTGATCAAATTGGACGTTTAGCGAAATTAGTGGCACTGACCAATACGACATTTCAAGACAGAGTTGAGCTTGAAAAATCCTCTATCGCTCCTCGCTCAAGAAAGCTTTTCACTCTCTCAGCAATCAACTATGCAACTCGAGAGTTAGTTGCAGGCTTTCACGGAAACACTGAAGAAGTTCAACAGCTAGTTCTCGATTATTGGGATGAAGTAGCCACAAACATACCAGAATGGCAAATGCTCAAAACAGGCGAACTTTCAGCAGGTGAACTTCGAGAAAAATACGTTCATGGTCACAGTGTGCTGCTCCAGGCACTAGGAAGACTCGGACATGCGCTGTTGAGCTACCACGAGGACGACTGGCGTATTAAAATTCGCAGACTTAACTCAATCGACTGGTTACGTGCTAACCGTACCGACTGGGAAGGACGCGCCATGCTTGGCGGCCGAATGAGCAAGAACATGATGAACGTAGCACTCACGACCAACAAGCTTAAACTGTTGCTCGGACTGCCTCTCAGCGAAAGCGAACTAGAAACCGAAAAAAAATTCAAGCGAGCCCCCCATGATTGAAGATCTTGAAACAGAAGTCGAGAGAATTAAAGCCTTAATCAAAGACCTGTATCTTTCTGACTCCATGCCTTGGATCGTCGGCTATTCCGGAGGCAAAGACTCAACCACCTGCGTGCAGTTGATCTGGCTTAGCCTTTTGGAGCTACCATTTGAAAAACGCAGAAAACCTGTACACGTGATTAGTACCGACACCCTTGTTGAGAATCCTGTAGTCGCAGCCTGGGTTCGCAACTCTCTCACGAAAATGGAGCTTGCTGCTCTTAAAGCCAAGTTGCCGATTTTCCCTCATCGATTGATCCCAGAGCTGAAGAACCGGTTCTGGGTCAATCTTATTGGCAAAGGCTATCCAGCGCCGCGGCCCAAGTTTCGTTGGTGTACGGAGCGGTTAAAAATTACCACCTCCACTTCGTTCATCCAGAACCTTTCTGAGACTAATGGAGAGGCGATCCTTGTCCTTGGCACTCGCAAAGCTGAGAGTTCTGCTCGCGCTAAGACCATTGAGAAATATGAAGGGTCGTCACGTGCCTTTCTTGCTAGGAACGGCGATCCTAAACTTTCTCGCGTTTGGGTTTTAGCACCTATAGCTGAATGGTCCAACGACGACGTTTGGGAATTTATAGGAACCTACGAAAACCCTTGGGGAGTTTCGAGTGCAGACCTGCTCGAGCTTTACCGAGGCGCAACACCAGACCGTGAATGCCCTGTAGTCGTTGACACCAGCACACAAAGCTGTGGTGACAGCCGCTTTGGCTGCTATGTCTGCACCATGGTAGCGCAAGACAAGTCCATGGAAGCAATGATTCTTAACGACGAAACCAAGGCTTGGATGAAACCGATTCTTGACTTCCGCGACAAATACCTTGCTCCTGGGGAAAACGAACGAGACCACCGAGACTTTAAACGCCTCGGTAACAATCGCTTGATCCTGATGCGCAATGAACTAGTTCACGGTCCTTACACTCAAGCATATCGACACGATTTGCTCAAAAACCTTCTTGAAGCTCAGAAAGTTGTTCAGCAACAAGCCGCCGAGAATGGCTATGGTCATGTCGAGCTTATCAGCCGAGAAGAGCTCGATGAGATACGCCGAATCTGGGTCGAAGAAAAAGGAGAGATTGAGGACACTGTTCCTAAAATCTATGAAAGAGTGTTTGGCCAGAAGTTCGATTGTGCCGATCTCGTCAACAAGACTCTCGCCTCCGACGATATTGAATTGCTTAAAGAAGTAGCATCCCAGTGGACTAGAGCCAACATACCTGCAGCTGATGAGAAGATCACAGACAGCCGGTGTGTCGAACTGTATGAGCTTACTAGAACTCTACTTGCAACCTCTTTCAAACGCGATGGCAAAAAACATCGCTCGAAACAATTGGATGAAGTAGGAAAAATCCTTGAGCGGTTTTCGTTTATTGATGAGGAACAAGCTACTGCTTTTGCCCGACAATTCTTAAATTCCAACGTTGAAGAGAATTCAGACATTCCTATAGATACTCAATCAACTAAGTCCATTGAGCAAGTGGCCAACAAAGAAGCCCTCCCTGCTAACCGCCAAGAACTCTTAATCTAAAATGAAAAAACTATCCATTACGTCCCTTACACTTGAGGCGATCGGCGTCTTTAAGGAACGTACTACGATTGCACTGGACACACAGAAAGACCGGCCTGTTATTCTGGTTGAGGGTATGAATGGTTGCGGTAAGACTACTTTTCTGCAAATGCTTCAAGTAGTCCTTTACGGTGCTCGCGTTTTCGGGCAGAAGAAAGGTGCTTACAACGAATACATCCGTGACTTAATTAGACTGGATACGATTTCCGAACCTTCCGTGTCCATTCAACTTCTGCTAATCAACGGAAAAGAGAGCACCAAATTTGCCATCACTCGTAGTTGGTCCAACCAAGGTAAAACTCTGGCTGAAAGCTTCGTTGCTTATCAAAATGACAAACTCTGGACCCAAGATCATCAGCATTGGGCGGACCTGATCGACGACTTTTTGCCTGTTGCTCTCGCCGAACTGTTTTTCTTTGACGGTGAAAAAATTGAAGAAATGGCAAACCCGGACAAACTTCCTGAAATCTTAAAAAAAGCTACAGAAGTTCTGCTCGGTGTTGGCGAAATCGATTCGATTCTCACCGATCTTCTCGCCTATGACAGAAGATGCTTGACAAAATTGAAGACAGAATCGAAAGACGATCAGAACGATGCCAACTTGCTGAAGAATAAAACTAACGAATTGAATTTGCACAACCAAAGTTTGTCAGATCTGATTCAAACCCGGGCTAGCCTTGTAAACCAACTTGACCAAGCCCAAAAATCTCTAGACAACTTTCGGGCCAGTAGCGATCAACAAGGGTTGACTGCTTATGAAAGAGCTATCCAGCTTCGTACAAAGTTGAAGGATTTAGAGAGTCGCTTAGCCGATCTTTACCGAGACCGTGTGAAACTTGTATCTCATCCGCATTTCCCCTTTGTGCAACATCATACTGTTCTTAAAGCCATCATCGAATCTTATAAAAAAGAATCCTTGGCAATTAATGGCCGTCAGTCCTCTGCTGCACTCCTTGAATTTAATCGAAACGTTCGCCAGCGTCTTCTGGAACAGTTTCCGAATTTTGTTTCTTCAATTGATGCTATCTTGTCTGCTGAAAAGGATAAGCTCCTCAATGCCATGAAAGTTGGCTCCGCTTTTCGGCCTATGAATATAGCGCGAATCGAAGATTCAGTGACTGAACTCAAGAAGGAGTATCTTAAACTTGTTGACAAGATTACTCAATGCACGAATGAGAGTCTTAGCATCCAAGCTCTTATTGATGCTGCTCCTTCACAGGAGAAAATTGAACTTATTCTCAAAAACTTGTCTAAGCATGAAGCTGACGTAGAGAAAGTGAAGCGTTCGCTACTCGTCATTGATACTAGTATCGAGTCCACACGCAATCTTATTTCTCGCGTTGAGGCCCAGATTAATCATCTCGAAGTCACAATGAAGAAAACCCTTCAGACGACTGAACGGATGCGATTTACGCTCGAAGCTTCTAAACGATCTCAAAAGGTGCTTTTGGCTTATAAACAAAAATTGTTGGCCAACAAAGCAGATTGGCTCTCCTCAGCTATTTGCAATCATTTTCAGAAGTTGCTCAGAAAGAGAAATTTCATTCAAAGCATTCGGATTGATCCATGCACGTATGGTGTCACTTTATTTGCCTCATCTGGAAAAGAGATCCCACTTTCTCGGCTTTCTGCTGGCGAACGTCAGATGTTGGCCACAGCTGTGTTGCGTGCAATTATGAGCGCCAAGAGCAGTGAGATACCTGTTGTCGTCGATACTCCGTTAGCGCGACTCGATGGAGCTCATCGAATGAACCTTGTACGAAATTTCTATACGAAAGTTTCTCACCAGGTCATGATCCTATCTACCGACGAAGAAATTTCTGGCAAACTAAAAGAAGAGATTGAACGATCCGTTGCTCATTCATATCAGTTTATTTACAACGAAAATGAGCAAGCAACAAACGTCTCGGAGAATTAATTGTTTGATCGTATACGAATCAGCGCTCAGGGCAGAAACCAACTGATCCAAATCAAGCGCAAGACAGGCATTGAAACTTACAACATCATTTGCCGCTATGCTTTAGTTCTTTCTTTGTCTGAAAAGAGTCTCCCCCCAAAGGAAACATTTTCTTCTAGCGGAGGACTCGAAATTGAATGGCGAGTTTTTTGCGGAAATGAGAACGAACTGTATGAAAACTTACTCGTTCAACGCTGTAAGGAAGATGACCTAGATCCCAATTATGAGAACTTAAAAGATTTATTGCTCGTGCATCTGCATAGAGGGTTGGCATATCTAAATGCCAACCCCGAGCAGATTTTTTTAGTTTAGACTAAACACAACCACAGCCTTTTCCGCAAGCTGTTCAGTTCGTTTTTCAATTTTTTCAACGGTCCAAGTACCCGGAGCTGATTGCCCCACCTGCTGGTCGATCAGCTCCTTTAACGGGTCGTACAGCTTCAAACCAGATTGTCCATAAGCCTTCATCTTATCGCTTATAGACTTATTACTGCAAGAACTGTTCATGGTAGATGCCAGGGGCAGCAAATTGCCAATTTTACCTATGAAATAGTCAGTGTAACTCTTTTGATAGTCAGGCCAGAACGATTGATCTGGTATCTGAGGATAGATATGTTCCAAGTTGTTATTCTGTTCTTGGACTTTTCCGTAATACTTTAATACGGAAGCAGAATTTTTACCGTACATGCTATTTTCAATGCTCGCAATCACCAAATATCCGAATCGAGTCATATCATTTGGCAGCGCATACTCAATGAGCTTTTGCTTAAACTCACCATCCACAACTAAATCATAAATCGATGAATTCTTAACAAGTTCTTTGATTGTTTCCAAAAGATCAGTTGACTTGAATTCCTCTTTCAGACTCTCATCACTCGTGCTCGCTACTGCCGCCTTCTTTTCAGCATAAACCTTGACCTCCCTGCAAATATTGATCGCTAACCCAGGCAAGGTTTTAGAAACGATTCTTGTATCTTTCTGCTTAACAATTGTTATGCGAATGATCAGGTTTAAAAGGTAAGAGTAAATTCTTCTTGCCAGACTGTCATCTTTAATATATTCCTCGAGCGCGAAGTAAATCGGATTAGTGAACTTTGCGTAATCAAATGAGGTAACAAAAGCTACCTTCGAGAATTTATCCTCTGAAATAGACACGTCACTAAACGATTCGATATTAGACAGGCTCAGAGCGCACTTGGTACAACGACTAGCGAAATCCATTACCCACTTTTCTTTCTGGCTGTCACTCATGCCGGAAGATAAACGATCCTCTACCTGCAGCTCTAGTTTGTTGCGCGCCCCATCTTTCTCATCTTCTGCATAAAAAGCGTTCCAAACCCAAGACAGAATCGTTGGATTAATTTTCGCCGTTGTCCAAATGCGATTCAATTCTTCATGCTTCGATTGTTTAACACGTGAAAAAAGCATGAGCCTAACCATGTCAGGCATATCAAATTTGGCACCACGATTGTTGATAATATCGAACAAAGAAACCTGTTGAGTCGCAGTGCATTTGAACTGAACTAGACAAACGCAATCTAACAATGTTGCTAAAAGCCCTGCGAATCGCGTCATCCATTCTTCAAAACCGGCTGTTCTCTTCTGTTTGATAATCGTTTTTACCTTTGAGACGTCCCAGCTGTCTTTCTTGTTCTTCCAAGCAATGGTTGGAGCGTCCTCAGGAAAATCATCGATAGCCTGGGCCATGCATGATCTTAACTCAGCGAATGCGGCAACAATGTTCTTTTGCGTTTCATTGTTCTCATCGGCTGTCTTCAAATGTTTCGTGAACTCAGCTGCGGTAGAACATTTACAAAGCCCAGCCCAGAAAACATTGTTGGCATGTTGAGGATAAATCAGCTTTGGTGTCTTTCTCTCAGTAAGGATATCTTTGGCTTTATGGAGAAGATCTTGACAACCGAAATCAAGTCGTTCATCTAAGGCATCAATCTGTTCTTTAATCTTTGGATCGTCAAGTAGGGAATGATAAATCTCGATCCATACAAGAACAGAAAGACAAATGGTTGTCAAGCGTTGCTGACCGTCAATTAATTGACGCACTTTCTTCCTGCTTGCGTCATTCGTGTCCTCAATAATATAAATAGTACCTAGCAGATACGGAGGAGTTTTGTCAAAATCGGGATTGTTGTGGGTATAGTCAAAACTCTTTCCGAGTCTATTCACGACTCGGTAATCACTCAAGTCCTTCCAGAGTTGCCTAATTTTAGACTTGTCCCATTTGTAGCTTCTCTGCAGGTTCGGCAGAAGAAAACTTGGATAATTAGCACTGAATATCTGATCAACATAGGCAGTTGTTTGTTGAAGATACTGATCTACTGGATACATTTCAATATTTTAAGTCTTGAGGGTTGAACAAGGGTACAAGTACTGTTGGCTGCACTAATCCGCTAGATACTGTTCGTGGCATCATGAGCTACGTAACACGCCTCCAGCGTAGTCCCTGGCTAAGTTTAAGTTTCAATTTGAAAGTATAACCTGCAATTACGATGGTTGCTATCCGGTCTTCACACTACATCGCCACGCGAGCCAATCTTCTGGATTCCCAATTCCCAACCAAGTATGCTTCTCACGAAGTTGATCGTACAGTTTTATCGTACGCCCCCTAAACACCGTTTGTTACACGCGTAGGATCCGCCAAAATCAAGATCTCTTTTATGGAGATCGAGATGATCTACTGGACCAAGGCTCACACAGCCTACCTCAGCAGCGGCCCTCAGCAAAGCCGCCTTCCATCGCACCCGCCTGCATGAGTTCCTTAAGGCCGACGATGCTCTGCCGAACCTCTGGGTGCTCTACCATCAGTTCCGCCGAATCGAGAAGCAAACGTTTACGCCCGTTCCACGCCCGAGCTCCAAGCTGATCAAGGTCGTTGGCGAACTTCGTCCCTCAGCCACTTCCCGTGTTCCTGCGGAAAGTCAGATTCCGCAGGTTTCGGTTCAACTGGAGCGCACGTCTGACCTTTGCCACCGCAGCTCCTGAACAATTCGCCGCAGCCCTCATTCGAATGAAGTCGGAGTTTGTCCGATGACGCCCTTCGACTTTTCCAAAATCCCCAATGTCACACTGATCGTCTGTCCAGTCGACATGCGCTCGGGGTTCGATTCGTTGGCACGATATGCCCTGTCCATGGCTCAGATCGATGTCGAGAAGTGGCAGGACATCGTCGTCTTCATTTCCCGCAACCGCCGGTTGGTGAAAGCCATTCATGCCTAAAAGTCGTCGAAAGACCCCACGAAACCCTGTTGGGAGTAGGTATTTCAAATTAAAAGTCCGTGAAACACATGGACTTTTTTATTGACTCCAATAGTGCACCTATAATATAATACAGGTACACCATTGGAGCAGATTATGGGACGTCCTCTCACTGGAAAAAAGCATGTTGGAATTCGTCGTGACACCCGCCCGAATGGCGATGTTTACGTGTATGAACGCGTTACCGGATATGACGCCAAGACGCAGAAAACCAAGACGATCTCTACCCGACTTCTTGGGAAAATCCTGGCCGGAACGACGGAAATGATCCCGACTCGCCCCAAAAATTCGCGTTCTGAGGTTGTAGAGCCTCCGGTTGAAGCTGTGAGCACGCATGTCGGACTGCAGAAAATTCTCGAATGGGCCGGAAAGGAATCGGGCATCGATGAGGATCTGAAGACATGCTTCGAGATTGGGGATGCTCAGAAATTGAGTTCAATCGCCCGATATTGGGTTGCCACTGATGGTGATACGCTGCCTCGCATGGAGATGTGGCAGATGATGAATCCGTTGCCTTACGAGTACCCCATCACGCAGGATGTGTACGGCAAGCTTTTTGCGTCTGTCGGACGTAATGAGTCAGGCGTGCAAGCCTATTTTCGAAGCCGTGCTCAAAGAGTTTCCTCGTCGGGCTTGAATTTGGCTCTGGACACAACGACCTTTTCTACATATTCGAAGAATCAAATCGAAGCGCGTCAGGGATTCAACAAGGATGGCGACGGACTGGATACGATCAAGCTTCTGGTCCTGTATTCAGTTGAGAATCGAGAACCGGTAGCTTTCAGCAAGCAGCCGGGAAACATTCCGGACAAGATCTCGCTGGCAAATTCTCTACGGCAGCTTGAGGTGCTGGGCCTCTCTGCACCGGTTATCGTGGCTGACAACGGCTTTTACTGTCAGGCCAACATGACTTACCTCGCGCGGAAGCACGTGAAGTTCCTGATGCTCGCCAACAGCACCGACAAATGGGTTCGTGAAGAAATTGATGCTGTTCGCGAAGAGATTGGCGCTTTCGAAAATTCCTGTCCGTTTGATGTCGGTGTCAATGCCGTCATGCGTCGTCGCCAGCACGATTTCAGCATCGTTCGTCAGCGCACGCGCGGCAACTACGAAGCAGGACAGACTGAAACATTCACCCGGCGCTTGTATGTTCATGTTTGTTACAAGCCGGAAGCAGCTCTGATTCAAGAAAGACCTCTCAAGGAGAGCCTTTTTTCAATCAAGAAAGATTTGGAAGATGGTGTTGAAGAATTCCGACCTGCCGCCCAGAAGCTGATCGACAACTTCCTCATCGTGAAGCGCACAAGCAAAGGCGTCAAGGTTTCCTTCAAGAATGAAAAGATCGAAGAAGCCAAGCGATACTGGGGGTACTTTGTCCTCGTGAGCAACGAAATTCGCGATCCCTTTGAAGCTCTGAAAGCATACCGCTCCCGCGAAAAGATTGAAGAGTTGTTCGCGACCTACAAGGACAGCTTCGACGGACGCAAGCTCAGAACGTGGTATCCGGAAAACCTTTACGGCAGACAATTCGCACAATTCGTCGGGCTGGGCTATCACTGCTTCCTGACGAAGAGAATTCAGGATGTGAAAAAGGGGCTTGCCCAAAAGAGCACTGAAAAGAAAACGAAGGAAGAGTTGAATCTCGAAGAAAAGCTGCTTGCTTGGCTCGGTCAGCACTCACTGATTCAAATTCTTGATTGGTTCCGTTGCGTCGACTACGTTGCTACGACAGGTAACGACAGTGCTTCCAAATGGACCACGGAAACAACCAAACGCGATCAGCTATTCCTCAAGCTGCTTGGTGTCAGTTGAATCGTGGCCGCATTAGACGACTTTTAGGATTCATGCCGACGAACACGGCCGCACTCTGATCACGCGCCGGCTTCGGACTGGAAGCTTCGAAAGGTTTCTGGTTCGCAAAAGCCAACGGGCGGAACTCGGCATTACGGCAGAGGAGCTGGAAAAGTTCCTCAATGGCGAAGTGCTGATGGCGCAGAAAGACTCCTATTTCTATCTCTGGACCACCCACTCTTGTCAAGCAAGATGTTAAGGTTTCTTCGCCGCAGGCGATGCGGGAGCGCGAATGCGCTCTCGCAGTGGCCGCGGGCCGTACTTATTTGAGCGAGCTTGCTCGCCTGAATTCAGGAAATGAGGCCCGCCTTGGAACGCGGGAAAACGACGGACAAAAGACTCCCTAATCCGCATTCCATTACCAGGTCATGTGGACTCAGTCTCTTCATGCGAGAGGCCCATCCACCAATCTCTCAGGGCTGTCGGGACTCCGTTCGGAATTCCATGCCCACCATGAACTTCAGGAAACCGTCAGTGCCAGATAAGGTTCGATGCAAGTGTCTGCAATTGAAATAGTATGTCTGTTTGACGGCGCCGTTAAGGCATCTCATGAATCAATCTTGCTTGAGGTCGGACTGTTCTCTTTGGGGCGGTTAAGCTTATGCGGCTTTGGCTATAAGCCCCACTGCTGCAATCAAGACGGAGAAGGAGAACGTCCCCTGGGCCGAAATATGCGTCTCAAGAGTTGATTCGGGGAAGCCGTGCTTGAAGACGAGAAGCTGACAGAAAATGAATGCGCCGATGAAGGCAAGCATGAGCCAGGGACGGCTCGTCAACCAGAAGTTCGGTAAATCAAGGTACGCAGCCTTGTTTTTTCTTCTTTTTCGGTTTCAGTCATGAGGAAAAAACGGTGAATGTAGTGAAAAATACTTTTACTTTACCTTCAACCGCTATTTTTGAAAACTGAGGACTCTGCAACAGTGCCTTCCTCGCAACAGACTGCTTGCACGGACGTCTTGACATCACGCCTCGAGACCCTTCTCCTCCGCCCCCTCCTCTCATCTGGATCCAGCTCTCAAACAGCGCAGCCCGGCTCCCTCTGTTGGGCACCTTCGTTGGAAAGCATCAACTGAAACCCGTCCACGAAAGAAAGTGTTGTAAAAACGCATCATCCATAACACGTCCCCATTTAGGGTGATCACCTAGGTGTAAATACTAGCTTTAACTTTTTTCAGGGCCGCAAGCTATTTCCTACTAACCACTGGGTAAATAGTGTATTCGTTGTCAAAGCCTGAGCCACTGCCGAAGTTAAGCGATCGCTAACCAGCAACCAACTCATGAAACACTCTGTTAATCACAACCTCAAAGCTGTCTAAAAGGAAGTAACCGCTGCCCAGTGAATTTGATCTTTGTTTCACGTTGTAGTAGAGTGCAATCACTGACCGCATGACATCGACTCATCCGCGCTGAGACGTATTTATATTCACATTTTATATACATACAAAACCATTCTTGCATCGACCATCATCATGAACAACTTTTGCCCTCTCCCGATACAACCACTGGCACCTCCCCGTCCTTCTCAAATCTCTCCCGACAGGACGAGTCTCCGCAGGCAGCACCTGCGCACAACGGCCGGCGCACAGCCCGGCATTCATCCGACGGATACACAGTCGTTTTAAGCCCACAATGCCCAAATCGCTCCCGGTGCCGTCCCGTCATTGCGACATCGCTTCTCCTTCCATCAACCTAATCCTCAGTAGCTCCATGTTTGAACTGCCTACTCTGAATTCTCTCGACGCCATCGACCGTCAACAGGTTCATTACGCTACCATCCAGTTGAACGGTCCCAAGTTCCCGATTGATACCGCCGACTACTTCAACCTGGTCATTCATCGTGCCCTGCATGAGGCCGGCCTCACCGTTGAGATGCTCTGTCAGGAGCTTCGCCTCGACATGTCCGCGGTCGAGGACATGCTCCAGAGCAAGGTCTTTTGCCCGGATGAGCTTGCCCTCATCACCTTCCACCTCCGTCTCGACACGGCCTTCATGATGGAAGCGCACGCGGCGCTCACGTTGCCCTCCTGCTCGAAGCCCGACACCGGCGTCGCCGAGCCCGCCGACACTCTTAAGGAGTGCGTTGTCAAGCATGGCTACAAGACGCTGAACCATTTCAGCGAGGTCCACGGCTTCGACCCGATCGCCATGAATACGATCTCTCTCCATCGCCGCTGCACGGACTCGACGGGGATGAAGCTTGCCAAGGCCCTGAATGTGTCCCTTGAAGAAATCAGGACGGTACTTGTAGCCTCGGATTTCGATCCCGTCCCCAAATCTCTTAAGCTTCTCATCAAGAAGCGCAACTACCCTACGTACAAGGAGTTCGCTGCAGCCGCAGGCCTCACGGAACACCACATCATGAAGATTGCCAAAACCCGCACTTGCACCACTACGTGCGCCGTCAAGTTGTGCAAAGCCCTCGGCATCACCGAGGACGAACTGGCAGCTTCGATCCTGATCGCGGAACCCAGGCATAAGCACGGCTCAAAGCTTGAGACGCCCAGCAAAGAAGCGATGGAAGAGGTGGCTTCTACGAAGGCCCGCCGTAAAAAAGACGAGTCCGACACAGAGGAGGAGTGCGGAACTTCCACCGTCTCGCTCAAGCGCCCCAGGCGTTCATCCAAGTAATCGGTCCCCTCAGTAGACCAGAAGGAACGCTCCCTTCTTCCCCTCCCTTGACTTCTTCCCAGTGCAACCCTCGATGCGGCTGCGCATCTCTTCCCGGCTGACTGAAAGTCTGCTTTCGCGCACAGACCTTCAGCGCCCTCTTTTTGCTGGTATTCAGACAGCTCCCCTGCTCTTTCGCGTCTCAGCAGACTGAAATGTTCCCTCAAGGCCTTCGCCTGGATGATGTGGTGCAATGCCGCGCCGTGGTTTGCTGGCGCAGTCGCGAGCCGTTCCCCGCCGTTCCTCATTGGAGAACGCCTTGCTCGCCTTGTCGAAGTCTCCGCGAATTTTGTACCTGTCGGTTTCGACGGAGCCGAGTTTCAGGCTCTTGAACGGATTCTCGACCAGGACCTGTGAGATCCCAACACGTGGGGCGAATACGGTCTTGGGACCAACTTCAACCTCTCCGACAGCACGTACTTCTGGGCCGACGTCGAACGTACGAGCGGCGGCTATCTTGACGAAGACTGGCGCGCCACCGTGGGCGTGCGCCACGCTTTCTGACTTCCAGCCCGCATCAACTGACTTCCAAATGATGACCCGTTAGCTCATCACGGACAGTCGGCTTCAGAAACCGCCCGAGCTCACAGCAACGAGCTCGGGCGGTTTTGCACGTCACAAGCGCCCAGCCGAACAGAGATTCACCTGCATTGTTCCACATGACGAAAAAGGCCCCGACGCTTGTCGGAGCCTTCACTGGCGTTCAATTCCCTGACGAGGGCTTGATTACGTATTAACGCGGTTGCTTGACGATCTTACCTTCAGCCTTGAGCATTTCGAGGACCTGGTCGACAGGAAGCGCCTTGGTGACCTTGCCGTTGTAGCCCTTGACGTCCTTCGCCTTGAAGAGCGAATTTACGACGGCTTCTTCGGTGGCCTCGATCGTGGCCATGAAGATCGGCGTCATGTCGTCATTGGCGACGTTGACGTTCTGGAGCTTCTCGAGCTTCTTAGTGTTGTGCGGAACGCGGTTTTCCCTGGCGGTCGAGAATGCGATCGCGAAGTCGCCGGAGCCGTTGGAGGCGATGCCGCCGGCCTTGGCGAGGCCCATGAAGGCGCGCTTGGCGACGCGCTCGAGGTTGCGGGCATCAATCGGAGCGTCGGTGGCGACGACCATCATGATCGAGCCGTCGGCGCATTCGATTTCCTTCTGCCACGGATAGCCGCCGAGCTTTTCGCCTACGGCGACGCCGTCAACATTGAGGAAGCCGCCAAAGTTGGTCTGAACGAGGACGCCGACCGTGTAGCCGCCCATGCTCGCGGGCAGCTTGCGGGACGACGTGCCGATGCCGCCCTTGAAGCCGAAGGCCTTCGTGCCGGAGCCTGCGCCCACGACGCCTTCTTCAACGGGACCGGACTTGGCGGTCTGGATGGCCTTGAGGACGTCCTTGGAGGTGAGGAAGCGCGCGCGGATGTCGTTGATGCCGCCGTCGTTCGTTTCGCCTACCACGCCGTTGACGCTACGGCAGTCGCCGTTTTCCTTGAAGGAGAACGTATAGTCGATGATGCCGTCAAGGCCAGCGGCCACGTTGAGGGTATTGACGAGGACGATCGGCGTCTCGATGTTGCCGAGTTCCTTCACCTGCGGATAGCCCGTCATCTTGCCGAAGCCGTTCGCGAGGAAGATGCCCGCAGGAACCTTTTCCTTGAAGAGGTTGCCGCCGTGCGGAAGAATCGCGGTCACGCCCGTATGAGCGCCCTTCTTGTCGTCATGCACGTTCACCTGGCCGACGAGCACGCCTTCAACGTCAGTGATGGCGTTGTTCTGGCCCGGCTGCAGGACGCCGAACTGGATGCCGTATTCGCGCGGACGCAGCGAGTCTTCCTGGGCGCACACCGCACCTACCATCATCGCACCGGCCACGGAGGCGGCCACCAGAGTCTTCATGAAATTCATTTTTTTAGCTCCTTTCAAACCGGCTGGTCGTGCCGGCAGAAGTGAGCATACCCATGTCGCTCAAATATGACTACTCGGGTTTTCACGCTCGCGCAAAACGTAATCTCCCCATTTTCCCTGAGTTCCGTTTCCCGAAAATCGTGCATTCGCCGCTCCCGCAGGCTGACTGCCGAAAACACCCTCCCCGCTCCCCGAACCCTTGCGCCGCAAGACCTTGAACCAAGGTTGCGTCCCGAATCAGGCATTGTGTGCTGCAATCGATCGATTTCAGGCGGCTTCGTCGGGATAGGGTACGTAAAGACCCTGCATCCATTTGTCCGAACCTTTCACAAAGGCCCGCCCAAAGGGTTAATCCGATTCAGTTCTTCAGCATGTGCCGCCTAAAATCGACAGGTGTCAAAACCGATTGAGTTTTATTATCCGCGTGAACCGGGGTCTCAAAGACATCAACATGACCGCACATACCGAACAATACGTTGACCGCATGGTCGAGGACCGCCGCAGCTTCCACATGAATCCGGAACAAGGCTGGCTCGAATTCGAAACGACGGCCTTCAGGTGATCAATCCCGACGCCGTCATGGCCCGCAAGCCAGAAGAGGTCGAGGCCGCCATTGAGCTCGCCCGCGCCGCAGGCGTCTCCGAAGCCCTCCTCGAGCGCATGGGCGGCTACACGGGCTGCGTCGGCGTGCTCGACACGGGCCGTCCCGGTCCCGTCACCACGCTTCGCTTCGACATCGACTGCCTCGCCATCGAGGAGCTCTTCGACGCCAACAAGCTTGATCAGAAGACGCTCGAAGCCACGTTCGCCCGCTACAACGAACTCACGCAGCCGGCAAGGACGCCGACTTCGGCCGCCGCTTCGACAAGAAAGCAAAGCCATCGGCAAAGCGCCCTTCTACGTCTCCGAAATGAGCCCGAAGGTCCATCACTGCATGGGCGGCATGGCCACGAACGTCGCGACCGCCGTGCTTGACGTTGAAACCGATCAGCCGATTCCCGGCCTCTTCGCGGCCGGCGAATTCGTCGGCGGCATTCACGGCGCCGTCATGGACTGCCTCGTGAACGGCCGCCAGGCAGGCCTGTCCGCCGCCAAGGACAAGCTGTAATTTGCCGAAAGCAGCGGCATGAAGTGACGAACATCAACTCATGCCGCGCTACCGTCATTCTCAAGACTCGCCGGATCCGTTTTCATCCGGCGAGTCTTTTGTTATTTGTTATCGACGACGCCTGTTGTAAAGACGGCGCAGGACGACCAGGTCGCAGGAAGCTTCGACGGGAAAAGGGGCAACTCAAGGGTTTTCACGAGAGTTCGCAATTAGCGAACAGGGGGAAAAATTGTCCAAACAAAGCCGATATTGATTCTTCTATGATGATCTCATGTTCGAGAAGATGATTTCTTCGAAAGGCACATATCTACACAGGAGAGACCAAATGTCGCAAAACCTTTCTCGGCGCCAGCTGCTTCGCGCAGGCCTTGCCGGCAGTGCCACCCTGGCTGCCGCCGCCGTTCACGCCGCTCCGGCGGGCCTTTACAAACCCGGCACCTATACTGCCAAGGCTGCCGGCATCGCCGGTGATGTCCGCGTCAGCATGACTTTTGAAACCGACCGCATCGTTGACGTCGTGATTGATGCGTCGAGTGAAACGCCTTCCATCGGCCAGGCCGCTGCCGAAAAGCTCAAGAAGGCCCTTCTCGCCTCTCAGGGTGCCGAAATCGATGCCGTTTCCGGCGCTACGGTGACCTCCAACGCCGTTACGCGTGCGGCCCGCAAGTGCATTGAACAGGCTCAGGGCAAGATTCCCGTTGAAGTCATTACTGAAAAGACGGCTGAAGAAGCGTCCAAGACCGGCGACTGGCTCGGCAAGCCGCCTGTCATCGACGAGAAGGACATTGTCAAGACCGTCAAAACCGAAATCCTCGTTGTCGGATGCGGCACCAGCGGCATGTTTGCCGTTGCCAGCGCCGCCGAGAGCGGAGCCAAGGTGATCGGCATCGATCGATTTGTCGTCGGTACCGGCGTACGCGAAGGCTTTGCCGCCATCGGATCCCGCTACCAGAAGAAGTGGGGTACCAACATCAACAAGTTTGACTTCGTCACCCTTGCCACCCAGGCGGCCGGCGGCCATGTCGACCAGCGTCTCCACCTTACGTTTGCCGAACGTTCCGGCGAAGTGATGAACTGGTACGGCGACCGCCTTGCCGAACGAGGCGTCGAACTTTGGCATGAAACCGTCGACAATGTCGAAAACACGCGTTATCCCGCCATCCCGACGTGCCACACGCCGAGATGGCCGCAGGCCCGTTGGGAAAACAATCAGAAGGGCCAAAAGCGCCTCAATGGCAACGTTGTTCTCTACGATTATGCCGTCAAGCACGGTGCGGAATTCCACTACAACACCAAGATGGTGAAACTGGAAAAAGCAAACGGCCGCATCACCGGCTGCATCGCAGAAAACTCGGACGGCCGCTATGTTCGTTACCTCGCCTCCAAAGGTGTTGTGATTGCAACGGGCGGATATTGCCGAAACTATGACATGCTAGAGGCCCTTCAGCCTTGGAATCTTCGAATTCTGGGCGGCAACAAGTCCATGCCCGGCGCCATGGGCGACGGCATTCGTGCCTGTCTGTGGGTTGGCGCGAAGATGGACGAAACCCATTCCATGGCACAGTTTGACCGCAGCGCGCTTCGTCCAGATCAGGAACCCGGCATCGAAGCCATGAAGAAGACCGACATGGGTACGTTCTGGCCCGGCAGCCAGCCGTGGCTCAAGGTGAATGCCGACGGCGAACGATTCTTCAATGAGTCCGGCACTTATGAAGGCATTCTTCATGCCGACGAATACCAGAAGGGACACTGCCACTATTCGCTTTTCGACTCCACGTGGACGGACTTTGTTCAGCATACGCGCATGGCCGGATGCTCTCGCCTGCATCCGCACCCCAACGGCGCGCGTCCGATTTTCGCATGGGAATTCATCGAATCCACGGTTCTTCCCAAGCTGATCGCCGACGGCTTCGTACAGAAGGCCGATACGATCGAAGAGCTTGCACGCAAGCTTCGTCTTCCGCCCGAAGCCCTCAAGAAGACGGTTGCACGCTACAACGATCTCGCACACAAGGGCGTGGACGAAGATTTCGGCAAAGAATCCTTCCGTCTGTCCCCGCTTGAAAAGCCGCCTTTCTATGGCGTCAAGAATGCCGGCTACTCGCTTTGCACGCTCGACGGCATCCAGATCAACACGCACATGAATGCCATCGACACGGAAGGTCATCCTATTCCCGGTCTCTACGTGATCGGACAGGACAGCGGCGGCTACTTTGCCAACACCTATCCCAATCTTATTGCCGGCATGTGCGCGGGCCGCGCCGCGACCTGGGGGTGGCTGGTCGGTCGTGAATTGGCTGCCGCCTAAAAAAAGCGCCCTGCTCTATCAACCTCTAACATCACCAACCGGCTGCATGCACCGGGATGCATGCAGCCGACATTCAGGAATGAGTCATGAATAACACAAAGTTCTCATCCATGGCAGTCGCCGGCGCGCTGTGCGCTTTTGCTGCACTCCCGAGCACCGCTGCCGACGTGCAGGTTTACGGCGTCATCGACACCAGCCTCTCCTTTGTTTCGAGCGATGCAGACGTTGCCGGCCACGACCGCGTCAACACGTTCTCCATGGAAAACGCCAAGGAATTCGGCTCCCGCTTCGGCCTTCGCGGTTCCGAAGATCTCGGCAACGGCTACAAGGTCGGCTTCGTTCTCGAATCCGGCTTCAAGTCCGACGACGGTCAGTTCGACCAGACCGGCAAGCTCTTTGGCCGTGAAGCCCATGTCGACCTGACAGGGCCCTTCGGCAAAGTCTCCGCAGGCGTTCTCCCGCTCTTCGGCAGCACACTCGGCGCCGACGGCCTCTTCCGCGCCATCGATCCACTGTTTGCCAACTACACGAAGGCTTTCGGTTCCAGCTGCATCTCCGCATCTTCCTGGACCCGCGTCGACAATGCGATCAGCTACGTGACCCCGACCTTTGCCGGTCTGACGGGCTACGCGATGTACTCCTTCAAGAGTTCCGGCCTCACCACAAGCACCGAAGGACGTGGCGGCGAATCCGACCGCTATGCATCCGTCGCCGCCCGCTACAAGGCCGGCGCCGTTGAAGCCATCGTGGTGGCCGACACGACGATGTACGGCACGTACCGCACGGGCGCAGCCGCCAGCAAGGACGACGGATGGACCGTCACCGTCGGCGGCAACTACACGTTCGACGGCGGTGTAAGACTCCTCGCATTTACGCAGTTCTTCGGCGACCAGGAGCTTCCCGCCTTCCGCGGCGGCGTCGGCACCGACGGCATCATGGCCGTAACCGGCGGCAAGGGCTACGGCTTCGTTGACGGCTACGGCGTCAGCCTTGGCGTGAACGTCCCGGCGCTCGGCGGTGTTGCCAAGGCCAGCATCGGCTACCGCGACATGGAAAACAAGAGCGACGTCGACTTCAAGCGCGTGATCGCGGCCCTCGGCTACGACTATGCCATCTCGAAGCGCACCGCCGTCTACGCCATGACCGGCTGGTCTCAGGAAAAGGTCGAAACCGCCACCATGGAAGCCAAGCCCAACGGCTATGAATTCACGGCCGGCATCGTTCATCGATTCTGATTATCAATCCTCCCAAAGGCGTCAGGCTTCCTGCATTGAAGAACCTGACGCCTTCTTCATGTCACAGCGGCCATCGGGTTTACCCTGTCTTGATCCCCTGCCGTCATCAACGTCGGTAAGATCCTTTCAATTGCCGGGTCTTTATGACGCAACCCCCGTTCCTTTATGCACAACGGAGATTCCAATGAAAATTCGCCAGGTCAAGGCATTTTTGGCTGTTGTAAAGACAGGAAGTGTCAGACGTGCATCCGTTGAACTCAATCTCACACAGTCAACCGTCGCCAAAGCCGTCTCCCAGTTGGAAGCGGAACTCGGTAGCCCGCTCTTTGAAAGAAGCGCCCAAGGGCTCAGGCTCAACGAAGCCGGTGAAAGTCTTCTGCCATATGCGGAAACCATTGTCGCCAATGCCGACAAGGCTACCGCAGCAGTCTCAGCCATAGCAACAGGCCATTTCGACAAGCTGCTCCTATCGGTAACGCCGACTTTGCCGCCCTGCATTCTTGCCGATGCCATGACGCACTTCAGAAGCCGCTTCCCTGAGACTAAAGTCATTTTCAGCAGCGGTTTTCTAACCGACTGCCTCTCACAGCTCGTGACGGACAAACTGGACTTGTCCGTTGTCATGATCGGCGACCATCAGCGTGAATCACTTGCAGCTCTTGAAGAAGAGCCGCTCTTTGAAGTAGACCAAGGCGTTATCGCCTCTGCTTCACATCCAATCTTCAAGCCCAACGCCGATGTTCACCATCAACTTGCCTCGTGCGAATGGCTGACGACTGTTGGCGATGAACCGCTGCTTTTGTCCAAGCTCAACTCAATCGGCATTACAGCCCCTCGCAGCCTGACCATCTGCGATTTTTACGGCATTGATGCGCTTAACGGACGTCACAACGCTCTCAGCCTCTCCCCCTTGAGCGTAGCGGAAGATGAGAGATATGAAAATCGAGTCTCGGCATTGCCGGCATCCTTATTTGCTTTGCCGCCATTGACCATTTCTTTTTTCCATCGCAAGGGCGTCGAGCTTTCCACTCCAGCCGACTATATGCGCCACACCATTAGACAAGTTTTTGATGCATGGTACGCTGCCAAACCCAGACATCTCGTCAGGCGAATCGAACGCAGGGAATCGGCTCAATAGCATTTGAGGCTTCTCTCGACAGCACCAAGGCAGCGAGGCCTCCGCTTAAACACGCGATTGCGTAACTCGTAGCTCTCAAGCTACCACTAGCCCCGTTTCAGAGCTGATGCTGTCTTGAGTTAAGATGCAACCACAGCCCTCTGCAACCGCCGGGGGCTTATTTTTCGGACTTTTTATCGGCAAACCACCCTACAATTGTAAGCAGTCGTTGCCGTCCCTCTGTCACTCTGTTGGGCCTTCAGCCGGTCAAAACGTCGAGTCCGAGCAGACGCCCGTGCTGACGTTTTCGACTGCCCGTAACGCCCGCAGCAGGTGCCGATTCAGTCCCGAAGAACGCCTTTTCGTCGCGCCAGTTGAACGAAATGGAAATTTCGTTCATCAAAGAAACAGCCCGCTGCCCCCTGTTGCTAAGCTCCCCAGGCGGTGTGCTGCGGTGCTCCTCCCCTTTCAGATGTACGTCGATGGTCTTCGATCATGCCGTCGGCGACAAGCACCGACTCACTTTGTTCGGATGTCCTCTCGGTGGACAAGAGAGACCTGGTTCCCGTCACTCAACTGCTCAGCCAGAAACCCGTAGGTGCGACTATCGGACCAGGCGGCCCAGTCGACAATCAAGCCGTTGCACAACCTGGCATCTCCCTCACCTGCCAGGCCATTGAAAACCTCCTTGAAAGTCATCACAAAGGCGGGAGGAGGAGCTTCCTTCTCCCTGCTCTTGCGATTGCGTTCCGAATCCCATACGGCAAAGCTGCCGTCAGCCATCAAATACAAAACCAGGCCGGGCGATGCGAGATCGCCTTGCTTGAGGATCCAGCGATCGTAGTCGACAGAAAAGGCTGCCTCGACGCAGGCACTTTTTTGCACCCCCTGAATTTCCGCCTTGAGGACGGCTTTTTGAGAAGGAGAGGAAGGACGGGTAACGGAGCTGTTGGCCAGCTGAGGGTTGGCTTCAGAAGGCCACTGTCTGGTCATGGCGTACCAGATGAGGTCCAGCAAAAAACTCTTCCCGAGCCCATTGTCCCCAGTGATCAGATTGAGACGAGGACCGAAGGTGAGATCGAGCTTCTGCAGAGGGCCGACATTGGATGCGTTCAAGTTTTTTTATCATCATTCTTCCCCACAAACCGTCTTTGCCCGGCATACCTTTATTCGGGACAAGTCTGCCGTTTTGCCCTGTTGCCTACAGGCATTCTCGTGCTATATGAGCTCGAGCCGCGCCGCGCCCCACGACGAAACGCGACATCTGCTCGTCCAAAGAGGACCGTTTCGAAACCACAGGCTGTTCTCAAGCTGTCTATGAGACTAGTTTGAGTACGGGTTGATTTTTATACCCTACCCGCCTCGAGATTTTCCGTTGTAAGAGGCTGAAGACCGAAAGTCCTCACTCCTTATCCGATTGTGAGCCTTTATCTAATGTGTGGCGGTGTGTAGAATTGAGGCGTTGATAATGAAGGGGCAAATATGAATAGTTCCGCGATTATCAGCAAGCTTGAGGCCGAAGGATGGACGGAAGTTCGCGTACGAGGAAGCCGTCACTACTTCAAACGTCTTGGGTCGAAGATGACGGTGTGTGTGTTCCGCACCCCAAAAAAGATCTGCCGATCGGTACCGTGAGAAGTATCGAAAAGCAAGCCGGGATACGCTTCAAGTGATGTTGAACTGGGGTGGAGTTCTCTGGAACTCCGTCCCACTCTTAACAGAGGACGCTATGCGTTATCCAATCGTAATCGAAAGAGGGCGACGATACTCATGCTTATGGCGTGGTTGTCCCTGATCTCCCCGGTTGCTTCTCAGCTGGGGATACGCTGGATGAAGCCTATGTAATGGCTAAGGAAGCTGTAGAAGGATGGCTTGAATGCGCCATTGACGACGGGGAGGCGATCCCTGAGCCTTCAAGCATGGAATCTGTCGCGAAGATTGATGAGTACCAAGGATGGATTCTGGGTACGGTTGATGTGGATCTTTCCAAGCTCTCTGACAAGTCGGAGAGGGTCAACATCACGCTCCCGAAGCGAGTCCTTCACCGCCTGGACGGATTGGCGACCAGAAACGGGGATACTCGTTCGGGATACATCGCTCATCTCGTGCTGTCTGCCTCTTAACCCGAATTTTGCATGAGCCACAAAAAACCGACCTGCGAGCAGGTCGGTTTTTCTTGTAAACGGCTGTGTGGTAACCAAAAAGAATGGTCATCCTTGCTATAATTTTGTTTGCACCAAAAAAAACAACAAAAATGACCATGTCCTATTGTTCTACCCAAATTTGAGACTCTTTGGAACGCGAAATTCGTGTTGACGTCGCCAATCCAAACGATTTGCGCTTGTGCGAAACTTCCTAACAAGGAAATGAATGTTGCGAGCATCCCGATTTCCTTTAAGAAGACTCTGCCCGGTGCTGGAAACACCGGGCTTTGTCGTGTCTGCCCCCCTTGCGGGGCCCCCATTCCGACGCCGAAGGCTCGACATCGAGAATTTCGTGAGCCTGGCCGGAGTTGTGGGGCGGAAGGGATGGTTGCAACTTCCCTGCTTCCGATATTTTGCCCGATTTTCAATAGGGAAACGTTAACGCTGAGCAGTTGTGAGGACTTTGCCAATTGCGTCTTCTAGTCTCTCCAAAGAACTGTTCATGCTTTCGATCATAGCGGCGACAAACTCATCATGAGGAATTTGAGCAATTCCGAGATCCCATCCGTTTACTTTCGCAAAGCTATCAAAGAAAAGACGCGTTGTGCGACCGTTTCCTTCACGAAATGGATGAAGGGCATTCACCTCCGACAAATAAAACGCCATCCGTTTGGCGCACTGTTCCGTTGTCATGCCTTTGAAATCTTCTCGATGCATCCGGCTAAAGAGCGATTGCGCATATGGAACGATAAAATCGCTATGACAAAAGATGGACTGACCCTTGCTGATGAATCCAGCTGATCTGATTTCCCCCGCCCAGTCGTAAATATCGCCAAAAAGATATTTGTGCACAGCTTGCAAATGCTTCAGGTCGTAATGCCCTCTGGGGAGTTGGTACGTCTGGAGGAGAACCAACTTGGCTTCCGTGATGCGCCGCTCTACCTTGCTGAGCACTGAAGAGTCGCGAATGTTGAATTTGTTTCTTAAGATAGCTGTGCCTGGATAGGTGTATGGATCCACGATGCAGTCGTACTTGTAATTGTAATCAACGTGCATGTATTTTCTGATCCTCTTCAATAGCTTCAGAAATATATTGCTGAATCAAAGTGTGTGCAGAAATTTCTCCTCTGGCCAGGCGCCAGAGATTGTCAATATCTTCACTCGGCGTTGTCATGCCTTCACATGCTGAGGAGTGAATGGCAAAGTTAATGGCTTCCGCAGCCGTTGAGAATACCCCTGCTTTATGGGCTTTAGGTTCGAAATCGACATGCATACGAATCCCGACTGCCTCTGCGTAACGTTCCAGGGTTTTCAAGGTTACATCTGAATCAGACAGCAATCTTTTTTCTAGTCGTGCAACTGCAGATTGTGTAATAGACATAGCTGTTGCAATGTCTGCCTGCGTCAAGCCCGCGTTTTTACGAAAGAACACTAGAGATGATATAGAGAGGCTAGGATTGCTCATGCGAATCTCCAAATATGATCTATGTGTAATATTATAGCGCTTTTCTCATATTACGCTCAAAGCGCGACCTTCCTTGTCGCCTCTTCCCCCGTGCTCATCACGCTTGTCATAGCGCTGCGTCGTAATGATCGAAGCGTGGCCCATGGCCTGATGCACAGTGTTGATGTCTGCTCCTGACTCCAGCAGTCTCGTTGCAAAGGTGCGGCGCAAATCGTGCGACGTGCAGGCTGATACCTGGGAGTCACCTGCCCGGCTTTTTCAAAAGTTGGCCAAAAGTAGTGTGGGCCACATTCTCCGCCTCAACGTCGGCATCGGATGGCTTCGCCGTATTCTTCACCGTGATGTCAGCATCACCCTTCAGTTCGAGCGGCTTTCGGATTCAACATGAACGCCCTTGAGCACCTGAGCGGGCGTCTCAGTTGACGAAACATCGACCCTGAACTGCTGCTTGACGGTCAGAGATCCTTTATCTGTTCCCATATTACGGATGAAGACGCCGGCACTGTTGTCCAGATCCGCCCCATCCGCGTTCTTCACGGTGAAATTCTCGAATTCTTGCTGTTCGCCTCGGTTTTCATAAACCCTTTCGGAAAAGTCTGCGGCAACGGCTGCATGGGCGCCCAAGGCGGAGAGAACCGCAGCGGCGAAAATGTTGCGGGCAAAGTGTTGAGCCTTCATGGGCGTACCTCTAATTTGTTTGGAAAGCCAGTGCCGACAGTCAGCACCTGACAGTACAACTTTACCAAGAACTCCGCTGGTGAGATACGCCTGCCATTTTTTTAGCTGCAGCACCTCTTTTTTGAGACGGCGGTTTTCAGTCTCCAAGCCGAGGAGCTTCATGGACTCGTCGTCGACCTTACCGTTCGTTGGTGCCAAGGGGGTGCCTGTCGTTTTCTGCTTGATCCAGTTGCGAAGCGTCTGGTCGCTGATGCCGAGCCCTTCAGCCACCTTGGGGATGGAGGCACCTTCGGCAGTGGCCATGGCCACTGACAAGAACATTTCGCACGTCACCCGTGCCTTTGCACAACACACCGCCCCGCCCCCTGAACTGACACCTAAGGACAGCAGTATTTCCTGTCTCACAGACAAACATCGTCTTTCTCACATCAAACACGGACTCCCTTCACAGGCACTAACAACGCCGCTAATGTATCATATGTAAAACAGTAGATGAGCCATAACACAAACCTTAAGAGTCAGTAATTTCACATGCCTAACGGGAAGAACCGTCAGTTGACACTTGCGCTAGCAGAGTACGAGCGCCTTGGAGAGCCGGATCAAGCCGAGAAGTCTCAAGCCTGGCAAACTGCAATAGGTCTACAGCAGGTCGACGGCCTGGCCACATCCAAATACTTGCTTGAAACTGCCAAAGAGCATATTGAGGGACGGATCAACATCGACGAGGCTCAAGCCCGAATCGACTCGTATTACCAGACCAAGGAAGCAAGACAAAATCAGGACTCAGCCAACACGCGGGAGGCAGATATCGTTGCGTCTCGCATTGCTAAATTATTGGGCGAAGCCACCTTCAATTTCTCAACCTTTACTTACTTCAATATTCATAAAAAGCTCTTCGCAGGCCTTTATCCACACGCCGGAAAGATTCGCCCCTACAACATCACGAAAAAAGAATGGGTATTAAATGGCGATACCGTTCAATATTGTGATTTCGACGTTATTTTGGATACCCTGAATTACGATTTTGATAAAGAGCGAAAATTCTCATTTATTGGCCTCTCAACTGAGCAAAAAATCTCACACATCAGCAAATTCATTTCCAACGTATAGCAGATTCATCCGTTTTGCGAAGGTAACACTAGAACTACAGCTGTTTTCCTTATCAAATACCTGAAGTTTTTTGGATTCCCGGTCAACAATGCACCCTTCGCAAAAAACGCCTGGTATTTCCGAAACGCATTGGTGAGAGCAAATTGGTCGAACATGATGTTGGATATTCAGTCTTCAACGCTTCCTCTGGAACATTTTCTTCGCAATGTAATTCTAGGAACGAACTTTGAGCTCAAAAACAGAAGACTTCACATTCTTTCCTTACAAAAAGAAGACACGGCTTCCATCGCAAATGAAATGTTTATTGAAGCTTATCAACATTCGACAACACACAATCATGAGACCAAAAAACTTATTGATGCGATTCACAATAATCCTAAAATTACCCAGGCCGAATTAGCCGTCCTTCAAGGATATTCCTTATCAAAAATAAAGCGTCAAATCGCCGAGTTGCAAAGTAAGGGCCTTCTCGAGCGCATTGGCGGTAGAAAGCTTGGGAGTTGGAAGATCCTAGACGGGTTAGAACTGTTGGACTGATTTACGGCCTGTACAACCGGCACTGTCTCGGGCCACGGTGGAAGGACTTCGGTCCTTCTGCCGTACCAAGCCCGGGCCCTCAATTCACAGAAACAGCCGCAGGAAGCCTCCGAATTCATTCGGATGGAGGAATGCGGC
>OIWL01000230.1_pt1 | contig 81479 bp, 77 predicted proteins | sample 1587561 | NCBI WGS metagenome assembly OIWL01 (sample SAMEA3888903, study PRJEB22519) | human gut metagenome | biome: human gut; feature: human-associated habitat; material: faeces | place: Denmark | collected 2010 | reverse complement strand
AAGGACTAGATACTGGCCTCTTTGCTCCAAGAGTTACCAGGTTAGGAGTTTCACCCAACTAAATCAACTGCACCGAACTGGCGCACCATAGTTCACACCTCTTTCAAAGTAACGATACGCCTATTTTTATTTCCTTTCAAACAGGTAAAACCAACTGATTTTATTAATCAAATTATTGATTAATAGCTAGACAATCAAATAAAATGGTGTAAGATAAAAATAGGCTTTGATCAATAATTTGATTAGTAATCGATAAATTAATCAAAATAAATCAAAAGAGGTTCATTATGGGAAAAAGAAACAAAGTAACTACACGTGATATAGCCAAAGCTATAAATGTATCACAATCCACTGTATCTATGATTTTAAGTGATAATAAAAATGTATCATTCAAAGAAGAAACTGTTAAACTTGTCAAAAAAACAGCCAAACAAATGGGATATAAAAAGCCAGAAGTAAAAAAAAGATATTCAAATACTAAGAATACGATTGTCGTTATTTGTTCGAATTTATCAAATTCATATTATTCTATGGTAGTTTCAAGCATCATTCAACAAGCAAACAAGACCAAAACACAAATCCTTACAATTTCCACACTTCGTAAAGATGAGCTCGAAAAACATGCACTTTCAAGCTTAAAACTATTAAAACCATGTGGAATCATTCTTCTATATCCCCCAAAATTTGTTGATGAATGGAATGCACTTTCCAAACAAATTCCATGCATCATTATCGGGGATAAGCCAAAAAATCTCGATTGTGATTCGATTGAACTCAACAGTTTTAAATGTGGAAATCTATTAGGTAATCATTTAAAACAATTAGGACATAAGAAAATTGCGTATATTTCAAGTCCATTAGATACAACAGAAATAGGTAGAAACGAAAGATATGAAGGTGTAAAAAGTGTAATATCCAACACACAAGTATTCTTTAGTTCTTCTAAACAATTTGATATGTACCCAATTGAAAAAAGGGAATATGAAAACGGGTATCGTTTGACAAAACAAATTTTAGGTGATAAATACGATGCCTACATAGGAAATAATGACATGACAGCTTTAGGTATCTTAGCCTGTTTAAAAGATCACAACATCAAAACAAGTGTAGCTGGATTTGACAATATTCCAGAAACAGATTTCCCACAAATTCAACTTACAACCGTCGATCATGGTGCTTGTGAAAAAGGCAAGGAAGCTGTAGACATTCTTCTAGAACAAACAAAAAGCGAACGAAAACGTATCGTCCATATGGAATATGAACCTCAACTAATCATTCGCTTATCGACTTTTAATCGCAAGAAATCATCATCTCAATAATTTTATCATTTGTTTGAAGCATTCCTTGAGAACCTAGAGTTCCAATATTTTGAATTGTTTCATCCACACTATGAGCAACGATTCCATCTCCCGCATAGAATTGTTGCTTATTTTTATACATATAATATCCCATGATACCGGCATCTATACTAGAAGCAATTTTAGCTGCACAACTAGCCTTTGCCCCATCACAAATGGTTCCCGAAAGAATAGCTAACGCATTCACAATGGTATGTTGAATTTCTTCATATGTTCCATCATGTAAGTAGGCAATTCCAGCACCTGCAGCAGCTCCAGCACTAACAGCCCCACAAAATGCTGATAAAGTACCAATACCTGTTTTAATATAAATAGCAGTCAAATTCGATAAAACTAAAGCACGATACAATTGTTCTTGCGTAGAATTCAATTCTTTGGCATATACAACAACCGGCACACAGCAAGTAATCCCCTGATTTCCACTTCCTGAATTAATGACTACTGGTAGTTCACAACCATTCATTCTTGCATCCGACCCAGCAGCCGCATAAGCTTTGGCCCTTGTCTTTACACAATCCAAATCCATATTCAAGATCACATGACCAATGTTTGCACCATATGAATTATGAATTCCCTCATTTGCGATAGCCATGTTACAAGCAATTTGACGATCCAATATTTCTTTTACATCCTCAATATCCACGGTTTTGGCAAAATCCCAAATTTGTTTCATGATCAAAGCACTATGATCCGCCTTATGTTCTAAGCTTGTCGTCTTATCTTCAAAGATAACTTTCCAATCTTTTTCAATCTGCACAATATTCGTATGCGTATCTACAATACGAACACTTGCATGTTCTTGTTCATAATACACATTGATTTCTAAATCAAATACATGACCTTGTTCAATGTGCTGCACAGTAATATTTGTGTTCTGAACATATTCTGGTAATTCTTCTATTTGTTCACGCGTCGCACTAGAAAGTACTTCAAGTTTTGCGTTTGCATCCCCATATAAAGCACCAGCTGCTGCTGCAACTTCAATCCCTTTTAAACCATTTGTATGAGGCACGATAACACTCTTCACATTTTTAATAATACTTCCGCTTGCCTTAACAACAATACGATCTGGTAAATGATCTAGCACTTGTGTTGCCTTAGCACACGCATAACTAATCGCGATAGGCTCTGTACAACCCATAGCCATCACTAATTCTTCTTTTAATATTTGTACATAAATTGAATATAATGAATCCTCTTTATTCATCTTCTTTCACCCACACACACGCCAACTTGTGATCTTCCATTTCTGTCATGCCAAAATAAATTGTATCCTTTTCTTTCACACCAAAATCCTGGTGCAAAGCCGTTAATACACTTCCATACATCTTTCCATCTTGTATTCCTTCAAGACGAACCCAGCATGCCTCTACATCTTTTCCTTCTTCTAAAAAATATACCATGATATCATCTGGATACTCTAAATGTCTGGATGAATCTAACTCTTTATATAGACGAAGCTCTTCTAATTCTTTAGAAACTTCTGTAGCCTTTTCAACCATATCAATCTTATCTTGGAACAATTCCACATTCACATTATCCAAGATTTGAATATCCATTTCCTGCACATCAAAACGAGGAATCTTACAAGATACACCAATCGGCACAATACGATATTCAATATTACGTTTCTTTGTTTCCAAAGCTACGATTTCAAAAATAAAGCCCGCATTATGATCGATATAACCATACATTAATGCACCATATAGATTATCTAACTTTAATCCCATCTTCTCTAAAAGCTTAACCATTTTCACGCCATGAATCTCTACCATTTTTTGATTCATATCACGAAAACTCATCTCATATACTTTCATCTACTCACCCTCATACACATCTTTTAATTCTTCAAAATTATCTTCCAATACCTTGTTTAATTCAATAATATCAAGATCTTCATCCACAGGAAAATTCGATAAATTCATATCATTCGCTTTCACATATTTTTCAAATAATTCCATGGATTGATAATAATAATCCTGAAATTCTTTAAAGCCATCCCAAATTGCAAAACCACGACCATTAATCACACTAGACTCTTCTTCTATATCATCTACTTTTTCAACTTGAATTTCAATCTCAAAAGGCTCTTCTAAATCATAAACCATCTTAAAAGTATCTCCCTCTTTGAAATCTGGTTGAATCGATGAAGCACAAGGTAACTTATTAAATTGTTCATCCTCACAATTTGGACACGCAAAAGGAATACCATTCGACTCAATCACAAAATCAGCATATTCTTCAGATAAGTAAGATGCCAATGCATAATAAGCTAAATCCGCCAAAGATAATGAGTTAGGTAAACTCATGTAGCGATACATTAAATTATTAAATCCCAAGACTTCTGTATATACTTTTATCATGATTGACTTACCTCTACTGAATAATTTCCAAAATGAATATTCGCTTTTTCATACTCTTTTATAAGTTCATAACGAATTTTTGCGAGCATATCAAAACCCTCTAAACTCGTTTTACTTGGAACAACAACACGCAAATCAATGCCTGTTGTAGAAAAGTTGATGACTTTTACTTCAATTGGATCCTCACTTTGAATTTCATATTCATTCATTGTTTTTTCAACTAAACTCTTTAAAATATCTATCGCCAAATCAATATCCGTTCCATAAGAAACCTCAATTTCTAAATAGTTATTTTTTCGTGTATCTTGAAAAAATGCATTTTCAATCGTAGCCGAATTCAATGTTGCATTTGGCACAATAATACGATTACTTTCATATGTACGAATAATCGTATGACGAAAACGAATACTTTCAACATAACCAATTAATTCACCTTGATTGACTTTAATCAAATCGCCCTCGACAAATGGCTTAAATGTTAAAATCATTAAACCACTACATAGATTTCCAAAGGCATCTTTAGCGGCAACACCTAAAACTAAGGCGACCACTCCACTCGATGCAGCAAGATAGGACATAATAGGTTTTGTCTGTTCAAATTGTCCAAGAAAAATCATTCCATTAATAAAAACCAAAATATATTTTATTAATCTGGCAAAACTAGCCTTATTTGTGACATCCTTTTTATATAATACTTTACGAATTCCTTTATAGATTCCAATAGAAACTATAATAGATACAACAGTTACAATAATGATTGATTTCATGTATATCATCTCCAATACAACTTTTTCTGTTCCTCTGTTGTTTGATCAATAAACTTCTTCTTTGTGTATAAAAACTCTTCTAAATCCATATAAATATGCAGAAGCATTGCCTTTGATTCAAATTCAATTCGACTTTTAGGAAGAGCCTCACCCTGCTTGTTTTTGAACATCTGATGAAGTGAAGTAATTTGAGGCTGCGGATCATTTTTTTCATGAATAAACGGAATTAAATATTCAATATAATTCGCTAATTCATTCGCCTCTTTTGGCATTTTACGAATCTTTCGAATCTTATAGTGCAACATATGCAGAATGTCACATTGTAAAGCACGCATTTCAAAATAACGAATATAATAATCTGGCAAACTCGTAAACGTGTTATCCTGATATTCCATCGCAATATGAATATACTTTTCTGCCTGTACCTTAATATCTTCTAATTCCTTCCAAATTGTTGTATTTCTTTCTTCACTTTGAATATAGTGAACAATTTGATACATCAAGCTCTGAATCTTGTCCTCCATATAAATCATACAAGAATTCAAATACTCTTCTTCCCCACTATAATCATGAACCAAGTTCAATAAGAAGGCAATAATGGCCCCAATTAAAATCAAATAAAACTCATTCATCATAAAGTGAAGACTAAAATCCAAATAACTCAAGTAATGCACGGCAATCATCGCATTTACACTTAATGTATTCTGGCACTTCATTTTTTCACTGTACCCAACTAAGCACGCAATCACAAGTCCAAAAGCTATCCAATGGCTTGGAATTAATTCAAAGAAAATAAAACAGAATAAAATTGTCACAAAAAAGGTGGAAATCCTTCTAAGAACAAGCCTCATTGTTCCCCACTTTGTCGTCAACAAAGATAACAACGCAATCGTTCCTGCACTTGTTGGGTTATCCAATTTGAAAAAATAAGCTAAGATGATCGCAATTGCACTTCCTACACCTATTTTAAGTGATAGTATTAATACTCTTTTTGTGTCTCTTTTCATATGCCTACATTTTATGCGAAATCAAAAAAAAGGACAATAATAAATATCATTGTCACTTCTTATCCAATACATTTTCATTACAAAAGAGTATTATTCTTTTATTAAAATAGTTTTTATTAAAATCGATTTTAATAAAATTCATTTCAACAAAAGTTATAATGCTACTTCTTTTCCAATACATCTTTCACTTTTTGTTTACCACTCTTTAATAAGCGAGCCACTCCCTCTTCACTCATTTTTAAACGATTCGCGATATCCTTCTCTTTCAGTTTCCCTAGACAATGCATGATTGTCACTGTCTTTTGATTTTCTGGCATCTCATTTAAACAATCATCCACATCCGATTGTCTATATTGAGGAAGTCCACGCAAAGCTGTAGTTACATCCGCATGCTCTTTAGCCTGCATATACTCACGCAATTGTTTATTCAACAAGACCGTAATCCATTTTAAAAAATTTTTATCATCACTCAATTTATCCATATGCATAAATGCATATGGATACGTTGCCTGTAAGATATCATTGATTTCTTTTTCTTCTAAACCAATATATCGCTTGTAAATCGTTTGTATCAAATGATTTCGCGTCAATGAAATAAGCTCTTTTTTCGCATTCGCATCCTTATTTCTTACACCTACTATTATCTTTTTATCAATCATCATGTATTTATCCTTTATATACGTCATTTTTAGTATACAATATACCATTTGATAAATCAAAAAAAGGCAATCCAATGATTGCCTAAGCTCCATAATATTCATCTAACGCTAAATTATTTTTATACAAATACGTTGCCAAATCTTGACCCACATAACGCAAGTGCCAGCTTTCAGGCGCAATTTTAGTTTTATCTTCCTTATCATCAGGATAACGCAAAATGAAGCCATACATATGCATATTTTCTAACAACCAATCATAGTGCGAATTATTTCGAACGGCATCTAAATCACTACAATCATTATCCATACGAATATCCACTGCTAATCCAGATTGGTGCTCACTATATCCTGGACGAGTCCAATAACGATCCGCATACTCTTCGCCATTGCTTGCAGCTCCACTATTAAATAAATCTGTTTGGTATGCATAAGAACGATAAGCTGAACAAGCATTCAAAATGAACCCCTCATTTGATGCTGCCTCAATCAACTTTTCAAATGCCTCTGCCGCTTCTTTTCGCATGCGCACATTCTCATTTTCACCACTCGAAGGTACCTGAACTAAATCACTTGGTTCATAATCTGCTGGTAATCCTGAATACTTATTCACAAGAATATAGATTGAATCTAAATCCGAAACTGTTACTGTATTCTCATATGGGTCACCACTTTGATTTATTTTTTTCACCTTTGGTAAATTTGTTTGTTGCTTCTTATTCTCTTTTTTTGTTTCTGTTGTCTTTTCTTGTTTAGGTTCACTTACCTCTTTATCACTAACTTTTTTTGCGATCATCGAAATCAACAACGCAATAATCAAAAGTAATACAACAATCACAAAAATCACTGACTTTCTTACTCGTCTTCTTCTTTTCTTCAAATCCAATTCCTCCTCTACACCGGTATAAACAAGACTTTATTATATCCACCACAAATCATGCCTAATGTAGCACTTTCTGCATTGGATAAATCATACTCTTTAATCATAACTTTCTTACATTCTTTGGCATCTAAAATAGCCTGATATTCAACTTTTCCTCCACCAATCGTATCAATGACTCCATCTTTATGCACTAACATCATGCTGCCAATTCCTCTAGGTGCTGAACCCTTTTTATCGATGATGATACATAAAGTTCCATGCATATTGGATTCTAATAATTCTTTCAAAACACTTGAACTAAACTTTGTATTTTTTATTTCAATAAGTTCCGCCAAAATACTGATTGATATCTCAGCCGGCGTCTGTGCCTTAATATCTAAACCAATTGGAGCATGCACATTCGATAATTCTTCCTTCAAATATCCTTCTTCAATCAAAGCATCAAATGTCTTTTTTACTTTTCCTTTGCTTCCAATCATACCCAAATATAAATGAGGCTTATGAATCGTCTTTTCTAGACAAAGACGATCATCCTTATGTCCTCTTGTTACGATCACATAACAAGCATTCTCTTCATCTGGTAATACAGAGTCCATTTGAGCATAATCGATACAATGAATTTCATCGACCGTAGGAAAATGTTGAGAATTCGCAAATTCTTTACGATTATCAATCACAATCGTATATAGTTCTAATATACTAGCCATTTTAGCCAAATACTGACTGACATGACCACAACCTAAAATTACTAGCTTAGGCTGCATATTAAACCATTCCTTTCGAATGAGATTCACATCGACATTTTCTTCTAATAAAGCCTTTACACAACGCGTATACAAATCACTAGCCCCATTCACATGAATTGTAACAGGTTTATTTAGTTTCTTTAAATAAGCACGTATTAAATCTTGCATAATTCTAGGTGTTACAAGTTCACTTGGATCTAAATTTGTAAGCTTGTAACGATGTACCACATCTTTTACTGGTTGATTTAATCCATTTAGATTTGAAATCAACACAACCTCATCCGTATCTGAATCAATGACTGGTTCATTAGCGCTAGGAAACTTCAAAGGTAAATGTTTAGAACCATCCGCCTCTATCAGTATCACATCCACCACTTGTTTTAATTGATTTAACAATTCTTCATCTAACGCCTCAATTTTCAAGTCACCACAACGATTTCCCGCATGACAATATCCATATGCTTCAATTCTTTGCATGATCTCATCATAACCAGGATCTACTAATGTATCTTCTTCAATCAACATATGCGTCGTTGTACACATTAAAACGGTCTTATTTAAAGAAACATATTTATCTTTTAACTCGTGGATATACGTTGTTTTTCCACCCGAACCAATTACACTAATAATCATTTGAAATCTTTTGAATTGCACGTACCACAAAATCAATATCTTCTATTGTATTTTGAAACGATATAGACAAACGTACAATTCCCCTTTCTTCTGTCTTTAAATGTTTATGCATCAAGGGCGCACAATGCGCACCACAACGCGTCACAATACCATACTTATAATTTAATAAATCGCTCACATAAGCACTATCTTTTTTGGGGATATTCAAAGCTATGATCGGAGTAGAATTCTCTAAAGACGAATAAAACTCTACATAGCCAGATAAACCTTCATATAATTTTTGAAGTAAAAAACATTCCTTTTCCACAATCTCTTTTTGATGAGATTGAACATATTGAATTCCTGCATTTAAAGCCGCAATCCCTACAATATTTTGCGTACCCGCCTCTAAATGTTCTGGATACGCCTTGGGCATTTGTGGATTAAAAGAATCTATACCTGTTCCACCAGAAATCAATGGTTTTACTTCTATGTCTTTTACACAAAAGCCACCAATACCAGCAATCCCTAATAGACCTTTATGGCCACTAAAACATAAAACATCTATATTTTCCATAGACACAGGAATATGACCTGCACTTTGCGCTGCATCCACCATAAATAGGACACCACATTCTTTACAATATTGTCCAATTAAATCCACATCAAAGATTTCACCTGTCACATTGGAACTGTGTGTCATGATAACCATTCGAGTATTCTTTTGAATATGATTTTTAATATCCTCTAAATAAGGAGCACATATCGTTAATGTGATTATTCCTTTTTCTTCTAACTCATATAAAGGACGAAGCACACTATTGTGCTCTGCATAGGTAGTAATCACATGATCTTTTTCTTTTAAGATTCCTTTAATGCAAGTATTTAAACTCTCGGTATTTCCACCATTTACAATAACACGATGAAAATCAGACAAGCCAAAAAACTGTGCAATATTTCTTCTTGCTTCAAAAATCAAACGTGAAGAATCCATATTTGAACTACGATTCGCATTGCCTGCCACATCGAATGCCCTCATTACAGCTTGTTTGACTTCCTCTAATTTAGGAAAGCTAGTCGCAGCTTGATCAAGATAAACCATGCAGTATCGCCTCCAAAACGCCTCCACCAATACAACGTGCCTTGTCAGAAATTGTAAAACAATTCTGATATTCATCCACTCTAGGATCAATATCTGCCATTTTAAATCCAGATGTTACATTGTACCCATCCTGAATTAATCCTCTAAGTAAACCTGACATGCTCGCATACACGGGTGTCTCATCAATATACGCAATAATTTCTCCTTTTTCAACGATATCTGTAACCTTTTTGACATTGTGACAAACACCTGCACAAGGAGAATGAATCACTCTTTCTTTTGAATATCCCTTAATATTTCCAGGAACACCCGTATTTGGCAAAGCATATCCCTGGTAGATCAATCGTCCTAGATTATGCCCACGCATCGTTTCTACAACCACATGTACATCTTTTCCTGCACAAAAGCCAGGACCTAAGCCAATTGTGATGGGGGCCATATCTATTGTCGTGCCTAAATTCTTTTTGGCAAGAATCGCATCCACCAAGGCAATATGTTCTATTTTAGAAATCATTTCACCACTAGGATCAATCATCATGGCGACTTGATTTTTAGCCATTATTTTTTTAGCTTCTTCTATCGTTGAAACTAAAACACAAGTCATATCTTCAACCGTAAACTTTTGTTCATACACAGCCTGACAAAAGGCAACATTCCTTCGTATTGCGCTTGGCTTTTCAACTTCTAACACCAATACTTGAAATCCACTTTTCACAAGTTTATATATTGTCCCTGTCGCTATGTCTCCTCCACCACGCACAATAACACATTTATTCATAATCCTTATGGCTTGATAATTTTATCAGCCTTCTCCATTCTTTCTACAATATCATACATATTTGTGACTGACCCCACCTGAAGTTCTTCTTTTAAATGGAAGAAATCTAAACAAGTTCCACAACTCACAATTTCTACTCCATTATCCGCTAAATATTTTAAATCTTCTAAAGTTTCACTCTTTGTCGTTGTGATTTTTACACCCTCATTATAGAAAATCATTTCATCTGGCAAAACATCTTGTTTTGTCAAAGAGAAAATAAATGATTTCATTAAAATCGCACCTAAATCCGGATTGGAACCCATCACATTACTGGCAAACACTACAACCGTTTTAGGCTTAGCCAAGCTACAATCTGCATATGTGTATTCCACTTCAAAATCGGCTTCTTCATCACCCTTTGAGATTTCAACAATATAATCCTTACCCTCTTTCTTAGAATTTACCGTATAATTTTTTACTTTCGCAAACTTCGTTAAGTTTTCAACCGCAATCTCATTATCCACAATTGTTGAAACTACATTTTCTTCTTTTAAAGCTTCCTTTGTCTTTACAACTGGAAGTGGACACTCCAATCCTCTACAATCTAAAGTTTTCATATCTTACTACCTCACATATACATTATATTCATTTTTCTCAATGACTTCACCCACAACATACAATTCAAGATTATTTTCCTTAAAATCTATCTCTAGCTTTTCTAAATCCTCTTTAGATACACTAGCTAATAAGCCACCACTTGTTTGTGGATCAAATAAAATTTCCTCTGTAAAAAAATCACAATCAAAATAAATCTTACCCTCTACACTATTGCGATTGGTTTGTGCTGCCCCACTTAAATAAAACTCTTCGACATACTTTTGGCAATCATCAAAATATGGAATCGAATCTTTATAAATCACTGCACTATTTTTTTCGTCTAACATCTCATTTAAATGCACCAACAAGCCAAAGCCTGTTACATCCGTTAGAGCATGCACATCATATTTTTTTAAAATATCACACGCATACTTATTTAATGTAGTCATACTTTTAAAAACTCTTTCCTGCATTTCTTTAGAACAATCATCCATACGCAATGCATTTAAAGTCAAACCAACACCTAAAGGCTTTGTCAAAACCAAAACATCTCCACTTTTTGTACCATTATTTTTCTTTACATCTATTGGATTCACTAAACCCGTTACACTCAATCCATATTTAATGGAATCATCACGAATAGAGTGTCCACCTACCAAAGCACACTTAGCTTCGACTAACTTACTATTTCCGCCTTCAATGATTTTACCTAAAATATTCAAATCTTCATTTTCTGGAAAACACACAATATTTAAAGCTGTTTTAGGCGTACCATTCATCGCATAAATATCACTGAGTGCATTTGTAGCCGCAATTTGACCATACAAATATGGATCTTCTACCATAGGTGGAAAGAAATCCAAAGTAGATACAAACGCATGATTTTCATCGATTTGATAAACAGCTGCATCATCTCTTGAATCAAATCCAACCAAAACATGACTGTCTTTATAAGAATCAATTTTTTCTAGTATATGACTCAATTTCTTAGCGCCCAATTTAGCACTACATCCCCCACTTTTACAATATATTTTTTCATTCATTAAAATTTCACCCTTACTATACCTTCATACAAAATGTTTTGTTCTTCTAAAAAAAGTTTCCACTTTTCCTCATCTAGATCTTTCGACATAAAACACATGCCACATCCTGCCTTAACACAACTTGGAACAGGTATCATACGCCCATTTTTTGTCTTTGACTCCAAATCTAGAACATCTTGAATACTTTTAAAAGTAATAATCAATACTTCCTCTTTATTCATCTTCAAATACTTCCTGAAACACTTGTTTTGAATATATTTCGATTTTTTCTTGAAACAATTTATATTTACGTACCAATTCTTTTCCCTCTAAAGTTAAGCAAGAGCCTCCACCATGACTTCCACCACTCGTTGTAGAAACCAACTCATACCCTAAATCTTCCTGGGCTCTTTTGATGATTTTCCAAGCCTTTGAATTTGACATTCCCATTTCTTTATAAGCCTTTGATAGAGAACCGTACTTATCACATAACTCCAATAGTTCTACAACGCCTTTGCCAAAATTTGGTTCATTATTACCAATTTGAATTTTTAGTTTATATCTCATTTTCCAAATCCACAATTCGGATATGTGCAAATATCACATCCTAAGCACAATCCACCTTCACCTAAATCACATAACTCTTCATATGTCACTGTATCTTTGGCAAGTAAACGACAAAGTATTAAATCAAATACCGTTCTTTTGGCATACATGACACATCCTGGAAGGCCAACAATTGGAACTTCTCCTTTATAGGCAAGTAAAAACATAGCACCAGGAAGAACTGGAGAACCATAGCTAATAATATTCGCCCCTGTATTCTTAATCGCAAGGGGTGTTCGATCATCTGGATCCACACTCATTCCACCCGTACATAAAACAATATCTACCCCTTGTGTCAATGCTTCATTGATTTTTTCTGTCACCATTTTATCGTCATCATCACAAATCGCATGATACACCATTTCACAACCAAACTCAGCCAATTTGGCTTGAATAACTGGTGTAAATGTATCTTGAATTCTTCCTTTATATACTTCACTTCCTGTTGTGATCACAGCTGCTTTTTTTAACACAAACGGCTTAATTTCAAGAATCGGAGAAGAAATCAAAGAACTTACTTTTTTCATTTTTTCCTTTTCAATCACCAAAGGAATAATGCGCATACCCGCAAGTTTATCACCTGGATTTACTACTGTGTTTGAGTGTCTAGTCGCAATCATCATCTGTCCAAATGAATTTACTGTAAACAAAGCCTTACGATCTACTTTAAATAGTCCGTGAATCTCACTTTTTAATTCAATTTTCCCTTCTTTGATCTCACCATACGACATGTACTCATTTTTACACATGTCTAATAAAACCATAGCTGCATCATTTTCATGCATCATACTCTCATCATTTTCCCAAACGTATAAATGTTCTTTCCCAACTGATAATAATAATGGAATATCTTCTTCTGTCACGATATGACCCTTACGAAAAAGGGCATCTTTTGTGACACCCTTAATGATCTGTGTTATATCATGACAAAGTACATGCCCTACGGCATCCTCAGTCTTGATTAATTTCATTTTTTATTCTCCTTTTTTAAATCCGTATTTTTTAAATACTTTTAAAGCTTTATCGCTCTTTAAAAATTTAATTAATGAATCAGCTTCATCTTTATGCTTTGTAGTCGATACACGACCTATTGGATATAATACTGGTGTAGCTAATAATGAATTATTACACTCTGCCACTACTTCTACTTTATCACTACTTGCAGCATCTGTCGCGTAAACTAAACCAATTTCTGCATTTTGTGTTTCAACTTGAGACAATACTTCCGTTACATTTCCTGCTAAGCTTAAACGATCTTGAATTGAATCCCATACACCTAAATTTGTCAAAGCTTCCTTTGCGTAGCTTCCTGCAGGAACTACTTCTGGATCTCCAATCGCAATAATGGAAGCATCCCCAATATTGTCAAATCCAGTGACTGTTGTAGTGCTATCTTTTCCTTTGATCAACACCAATTTATTCTCTAATACATTTGAAATTGAATCGGCATCCACTAAATCTTCATCTTTTAAAGCGTTCATCTGTATTGTAGCTGCACTAAAAAATACATCGGCATCTAATCCTTTTTCAATTTGAAGCTGTAATTTTCCACTACTATCATAGACCCCTTCAATCATTACATTTGGATATTCTTTTTCAAACATTGGAATCAATTCATCTTCAAATGCGTTTTCCAAACTTGCGGCTGCCGCAATTGTAAGTTTTACTTGTTCTTTTGGTTCATTAAAACTACATCCAAATAAACTTGTGACCAGAACTCCAACCAATAAAATACTTAAACCTTTTTTCATATGATCTCTCCTTGTTTAATTTTATAATTTAGATCACACAAATAATTTACTTCCTCTTTATCGTGCGATACAAAAATAACCGGTTTTGAAATTTGAAGCTCACTTTTAAGTTCCTGTAATAAATCTTCCTTCAAATCTTCATCTAAAGCACTAAATGGTTCATCCAATAAAAGAACATCTGGTTCATAAGCCATTAAACGAGCCAATGCCACCCTTTGTCTTTGTCCACCCGATAATTGTTTGGGATATCTTGAAGCAAGTTCAAAAACCCGAAATTGCTGCATCACTTTTTGAACCACGATATCCACGTCTTTTACTTTTCTAGCACTTAATCCCACACTAATATTTTCATATACATTCATATTTGGAAATAGAGCATAGCTTTGAAACATATAGCCTACATTTCGTTTTTGAATCGGTACATTTATTTTCTTTTCTGAATCAAATAAAACACGATTATTCAAGACAATCCGTCCTTGATCTGGCGTTTCAATTCCCGCTATACATTTTAATGTCATACTTTTACCGGATCCTGAAGCGCCCATAAACCCTAGAATATTGTCATCCACTTGAAAGGAAACGTGTAAATCAAACTCTGCAAGTTTCTTATATATTTGTACTTCCAACATTTAGAAACTCCTTTTCTTTCGAACATACAACTGATATAGATTCAACAAGATCACAGCTATAAAACAAATACCAATGATCACCCACACATAAAAAGCAGCCGATTCCATATCGCCACTCATCACTTCACTATATACAGCTACAGGAAGTGTTCGAGTTTTTCCTATGATGTTTCCTGCAAGCATGGCGGTTGCCCCAAACTCACCTAAGCCACGTGCAAACGCAAGTACACCACCACTAATAATTCCTGGCAAGGCATTGGGTATCAATACTTTCAAGAAAATGTTCCATTCGCTCATTCCTAAAGTTCTTGCGGCATATACTAAATCTGTGTCCACTTGTTCAAAAGCACCTCTAGAATTTCGATACATGAGTGGAAATGAAATGACCACAGCTGCAATCACAGTCGCACTAAAACTAAATGCGATGCGAACACCAAATACATTCATAAAGAATTTGCCTATGGGTTGATTTACGCCAAAAATCATCAATAAGAAAAAGCCAGCTACTGTAGGTGGTAAAACCATAGGCAAAGTAAAAATTCCATCAAAGACCATTTTCAAAGCTTCACTCTTTCTTGAATAAATCCACCATGCGGCAAGTAATCCAAGAATAAAAGTAATCACAATTGTGATACTAGCGGTTTTTAAAGATATCCAAATTGGCGTTAAATCCAAATTACTTCCTTGCGCACTCACTCGCTTCCCCTTTCATGATTTCTAAACCATGTTTTAATGGTCCTAAAATAATATCCAGACTTTCCTTTACTGCCTTAGGACTTCCTGGTAAATTGATAATCAACGTTTTATTTCTTAATACACTCACACCACGTGACAACATCGCCTTATTTGTGTATTTCATTGATTCATAGCGCAATGCTTCACTAATACCTGGAACATTTCTAGTCATGACTTTCATTGTGGCTTCTGGTGTCACATCACGAACACTCAATCCTGTGCCTCCAGTTGTAAGAATCAAATCATTTTGGCAACGATCACTCAAATTGATAAGTTGCGAAACAATTTCATTTTCATCATCCGCAATCACTGTCACACCTGTCACATTGTATCCATGTTCTGTCATAATCTTTTCGATCAATGGACCACTCTCATCTTTTCTTTGCCCTATACTTGCCTTATCACTTAATGTCAATACGGCTACACGCATTCTAGAATCTTTATTTTCAATGACTTCAACGGTATCCCCAACACAAATGTGACCGCCATGTATTACACGTGTAAATACACCTTGATGAGGCATGATACACTGTCCTACTTGATGATAGATAGCACAATGAGAATGGCAACTTTTACCGATTTGCGTCAGTTCGAGTAATACATCCCCAATTTTAAATTGTGTTCCTACAGGATAACTTGTGAATTCAATACCTGAAACAAGTAAATTTTCTCCAAAGGCACCATCTTCTACATTGGCACCTTTGGCCTTAAATTCTTCACGCTTTTCATAGGACAATAAAGAAACTTGGCGATGCCATTTACCTGCATGCGCATCCTTTTCTAGTCCATGATCTTCAATGATTTCAATATCTTGAACCGGATGTTTTTCTGTTCCCTTTTGTTCGCTAATACAAATTGCCTTAATTATTCCTTCCATACAAAATCCCCGCTTTTTCCTCCTGATTTAGAAACCAAATGCACATTTTTTATTTCCATATCTTTACTTACAGCTTTACACATATCATAAATTGTCAAAAGACAAATATTTACACCTGTCAAAGCTTCCATTTCTACACCTGTTTTCCCATTACACTTCACTGTGCAATAGGCATAGATCAAACAATTCACTTTATCAATCTCAAAATCAATATTGACCTTATTGATCATTAAAGGATGACACAAAGGAATCAAATCACTCGTCTTTTTTACGCCCATGATTCCGGCAATACGAGCTACACCAAGTACATCTCCTTTTTTCATATCACTATGTTCTATTTTTTCAACAATCTCTTTATTTACTAATATACTTCCAACGGCACAAGCACTTCTTGAAGTAATATCCTTCTTGCTTACATCCACCATACGTGCATTTCCATGTTCATCAAAATGTGTTAATTCCATTTTATCCTCCAATTTCATTCATCACCGTCGATGAATGTTCTTCTTCAAAATGATGTTCCTTGGGCTTTTTGAATATCCATTCTCTCATCACTTTTTCTAGTTCTTCCAAATTATTTAGATAAGGTTTTAAATCCACACCATCCATATGGAATAAACATAATTTCAAACGTCCTACACTGCTTAAGCGTACACGATTGCAGTCTTGACAAAATTTATTATGTAAAGCTTCAATAAAACCAATGTATCCCTGAAACTCTGGTATTGTATAATAGTGGGCTGGTCCATTACCTAACTTTTTATCATACGCATTTAACGTATAATTCTTTTGCACATATTCAATTAATTCATTCATTTTTGTGTTTCGATCACTATTTTTTAATGGCATCAATTCAATAAAGCGTAACGCAATCTTTTTATCTTTGATAAGTTCTAACATAGATTCAAATCGAGAAAATGAAAATAGATTGTCCACAACACAATTTACTTTCACCCCAATGCCAATCTCATAGGCATATTCTAAATTCAACAAAACCTTCTTCAAATTGTTCTTTTTACATATTTTCAAATATTCCGCTTCATCAAGTGTATCGATTGAAAAGTTAATACAGTCTAGTCCAATTTTTTTTAGTTCATCTAAATCTGTAAAAGAAAATAAACTTCCATTTGTCGTTAAAGTCACTTGTTCAACTCCATCTAATTCTTTCAATCTACGAATAAAATCAATATAACCTTTACGAAGTGTGGGTTCTCCACCCGTGATTTTAAATCGAGTGATTCCTAAAGTAATGGCACATCTACAAATATCTAAAATTTGCTCATACGTCAATATATCCGAATGACAAAGATGTTTTGAGATGTCTGGCTGGCAGTAGTAACAAGCATAGTTACATCTGTCAGTTAATGAGATTCGCATATAATTTATATTTCGACCAAATGAATCTTGCATAAAATCCTTTCCGTTATTCTCGAGTGAGAATAACCAACTGATTCAATTTTATCATTGAATTCACATTTTATCTACTTTAAAATGGAATCATGAAACGATGTACGTGGTGCAATCTAAACAATCCAAAATATATTGAATATCATGATTATGAATGGGGAAAACTGAATACAGATGAAGAATATCTATTTGAAATGTTGATCCTTGAATCTTTTCAGGCAGGTCTTAGTTGGCAGTGTGTTCTAAATAAAAGAGAAGCTTTTAAAGAGGCGTATGATGATTTTGACATTGATAAAGTCATTGAGTATGACGAAAAGAAAATCGAACAATTAAGTAACAATCCAAATATTATTCGAAACAAATTAAAGATCAAAGCGAGTATTTCAAATGCGAAGATTTTTAAATCCATTCAAGAAGAGTATCAAACTTTTTATAATTATTTATGTACTTTTACACATGGAAAGATTATTTATGAAACAGGAAAAACTACATCGACTCTTTCGGATTCCATCTCAAACGACCTAAAAAAAAGAGGCATGAAGTTTGTAGGAAGTACTATTATATATTCCTATCTTCAAGCCATTGGTGTGATTTATTCTCATGAAAAAGATTGTTTCTTATACAAAGACTAATCCCATGTTTTCCAAATATTTGGTTCATAGCCTACTGTCGCCCATTTGCCGTTTCGCACGATTGGCGTTTTTAATATGTGCTGATTGAGATACACTTTGTCTTCTTTATCCGACAAGTAATTCAACATTGTCAATAATTCTTTATCCTTAGCCTTTGGATCAATCATGGAATCAATGCCAACTTGTCTAAGTACGCTCTCAAATTCTTTCTTACTCATTTCTTTTTCGTCTAAATTAATAAACTGAAACTTAATATTTCTTTCTTTAAAATAGCGTTGTGCTTTCTTTGTATCAAAGCATTTGTTTTTCCCAAAAATCTGTATATTCATCGCATTAACCTTTCTACTCTTTTTTGTACTTCATCATATAGTGCCTCAATCTCAAATCCTACATAAAAATGTCCATCTTCATATAGAATTTTTCCATTAACCATAGTACATTTTACATTAGATTTAGATCCACTGTATACAATATTTTTTGCGATATTATGAATTGGCTGCATATTCGGTTGATGTAGATCTAAAATAATTAAATCTGCCAACTTTCCAGCTTCAAGCACACCACAATTTAAATTTAAAGCTTTAGCTCCGTTTACAGTTGCCATTTTCAACACTTCATAAGCATCGACTGCAGAAGCATCACAGTTTTTATATTTTGCGAGTCCTGTCACCAAAAACATTTCCCTAAACATATCTAGACAATTATTACTGGCTGGCCCATCCGTACCTAGACATATATTAATCTTTTTTTGAAGCATTGCTTGAATAGGAGCTATACCACTAGCTAGTTTTAGATTGGATGCTGGATTTGTGACGATATTTAAATGTTTTTCTTTAAACAAATCCAAATCATGTTCACTCATATGCACGCAATGAAAGGCTCCACCACCATAGTCATATACACCTAGATCACATAAGTACTCAACAGGAGAGAGTCCCGTCTTTTCTTTGCATGTATTTACTTCATATTCTGTTTCACTTAAATGTGTATAAACAGGTGCTTTATATTTATGAGATAATGCAGCTACTTGTTGAATCTTTTTTTTGGAGTTGGTGTATTCATGACTAAAGCCAAGGACATAAGAAATCAAACTATTTTCTTTATTATATTCATTAAAGCAGCGTTCTACATCTTCTACAGATAGACAAAAATCATTAACAGCTCCACATAAAACTGTACGATATTTCATGTCTAAGCTTGCCTTAACAATAGCTTCAGGATTTAAATACATATCAAAATTTGTGGTAATTCCACTCGTTAGATATTCTAATATAGCTAACTTAGAAAAATAATAAATATCTTCTTCCGAAAGTTTTGTCTCAATAGGAAATACCTTTTCGTTAAGCCATTGTTGAAGTGGCATATCGTCGGCTATTGATCTTAAAAATGTCATTCCAGAGTGTGTATGTGCATTAATAAATCCTGGCATAATTAGATTCTTTTGTACATCTATTTCTCGATCAAAACAAAAAGAAGAATCTTTTACTTTTCCTACATATATAATCTTATTATCTTCCACCCAAACTTCACCTAAAAAGATATCAAAATCTTTCATTGTGAGTACTCGTGCATTATAGAATCTTGTACGCATATGCATCCCTTCTTTCTAATCTAATCATCCCACAAAACCAACAAGAAAAAAAGCAAATATCAAATTGCATATTCACTTTTCAAATTATATTATTAAATTAATAAGGAGTTTTTTATCATGAAATACGATTTTACTACACTATTAAACCGTCAAGGACATGATGCACTCGCCCTTGATGTATTACCTATCAAAGATGTAGAGGTAGATCCAAATTTTTCTAGGATTCCTATGTGGGTTGCAGATATGAACTATCCTGTTTTTGAAAATATTCAAAGACACATGATCAACCGCATCAATGAACCTCATTTTGGTTATTTTGAAATGCCAGAAGATTACTATAAAGCCATTCAGTTCTGGCAAAAAGAAACACATGGCATAGATGTAGAAAAAGAAGCTATCGGATATGAAAATGGCGTTCTTGGTATATTATCGAGTGCTTTAGAAGCTTTTACATCTAGCGGTGAAGCCATTCTAGTACAATCCCCTTGTTATATTGGATTTATTCATACATTAAATAATCTAGGAAGAAAAATTATTGATAGTCCATTAATAAAAGAGAAGAACTGGTCACTTGATTATGAGGATATTGAAAAGAAGATCATCAAACACAATATTCATTTTGCGATATTTTGTTCTCCACACAATCCAACAGGTAGAGTATGGAAAAAGGAAGAAATCCAAAAATTTATAGACATCTGTAAAAAACATGATGTTTTAGTTTTTAGTGATGAAATCTGGTCGGATTTAGTACGTAAAGAAAATACGCATATTCCTACACAATCCGTAAGTGAAGATGCCAAGAAAAGAACGATTGCCGCTTATGCTCCAAGTAAGACATTCAATCTTGCAGGTTTAGTCGGTTCCTACCATATCATTTATAATAAATATCTTCGGGATCGATTAAATAAACAGGCTTCTTTATCTCACTATAATTCACCTAACATATTAAGTATTCATGCCCTTATGGGTGCTTATTGTAAGGATGGACTAGATTGGGTCAATGAATTAAATGAAGTAATTTCGACAAATGTAGATTATGCGATTGATTTTATCCACACTCATTTCAAAGGTATTGAAGTCATAAAACCAGAAGGAACGTATATGTTGTATCTAGACTGTACAAAGTATTTAGATACACACGACATCACCATGGATGAACTTTTAAAGAAAGGGGTTCACTATGGTGTATGTTGGCAAGATGGGCGTCCCTTTATGAACCCCAATACGATTCGAATGAATTTAGCTTTACCAACAAGCTTAGTAGAAGAAGCATTTTCTCGTTTAAAAGAATTTGTTTTTTAAAAAATGAGGAATTTAGATTATGAAAAGTACAACAAAAAAATTAGTATCTTGCGCTTTATGCATTGCGATAGGCGTATTGCTTCCCATGGCCTTTCATGCGATACCAAATGCCGGAAGCATATTTTTACCCATGCACATTCCTGTATTGATTTGTGGATTATTTTGTGGAGCCCCATACGGTTTGGCATGTGGAATGATTACACCCTTTCTTTCAAGCATGACAACAGGAATGCCTCCAGCTATGATTTTGCCCCAAATGATGATTGAACTAGCCATATATGGTTTAGTTACTGGTTTATGTTCGAAATATATTCCACAAGAAAATGAAATGTCAAAATTATACATGAGTTTAATTATTGCGATGCTTGCAGGAAGAATCGTGAATGGCTTAATCAACACATTCATCCTAAGTACGCAAGGCTATACACTATCTGTATTTATGACGGCAAGCTTTATTACTTGTCTTCCAGGCATCATCCTTCAATTGATCGTTGTTCCAATTTTAGTTCGCATTTTAAATAAAACCGCAGCCTAGCTACGGTTTATTTCATTTCAATTAATTCATATTCTCGATTTCCCAAGCCAATCTTTTGTGCATGTTCTAAACAAGATTTCCATTCCGATTCCGGTGTCGAATTTGTGAAATGGTCATGATGATCACAGAAGTTTGGATCATGTAGATGTTTATCTAATTGTGATCCTGGCATTGGTTTTGCCTTCATACATAAATCCACGCAGGCTTGATCTAAGGCAAGTGGATCAAAAGATGCCAACATTCCAATATTTGGTAGAATCGGTAAATCATTTTCAGCATGACAGTCACAGTTTGGTGAAACATCCACAATCAAAGAAATATGGAAGTTAGGACGTCCATCCACAACAGCTTTTGTGTATTCCGCCATACGCTTATTCAATAATTCATTCGCATTATAGTTATTGAAGGAGATCGCATCAAAGTTACATGCACCTAAACAACGCCCACAGCCAACACAATTTGTTTCATTAATATGCATCTTATGTGTTGTTTCATCATACTCCAATCCATTATTTGCGCATTCTTTAAGACATTGTTTACAACCACGACATAATTTTTCATCAACATGCGGAATACCTGAACAGTGTTGTTCTTTTTTACCAGCACGTGAACCACATCCCATACCTATATTTTTAATGGTTCCACCAAATCCAGTTGATTCATGGCCTTTAAAGTGTGTCAAAGAAATAAAGACATCGGCATCCATTATAGCTCGACCAATCTTAGCTGTTTGACAATATTCTCCACCAACGACAGGCACTTCAATATCGTCCGTTCCTTTTAGTCCATCTCCTATCAAAATGGGACATCCTACAGTAAGTGGTGTAAAGCCATTTTGCCAAGCACACTCTAAGTGTTCCAAGGCATTCTTTCTTGATCCTGGATACATTGTATTACAATCGGTCAAGAATGGTTTTCCTCCTAATTCTTTCACCACGTCCACAATGGCACGTGCATAATTTGGGCGTAAATATGCAATATTTCCTAATTCTCCAAAGTGCATTTTGATTGCGACAAACTTTCCGTCTAAATCCAATTCGGCAATTCCTGCTTTCTTAGCCAACAATTGCAATTTTGTAGGTAAACCCTCACCTAATTTACGGGCATGAAAATCCGTATAGTATACTTTTGATTTTTCCATCAAATATCACCTCACTTTTATTTTACAATCCCCAAAAAAATGATACAATGCAAAAAAATGAAAAAAAGGAAGTGTGATTATGAAAGAATTATCAAAAAGAACTAAGACATTTACAGATTCTGTGATTCGAAGAATGACAAGAATCGCAAATCAATATGATGCGATCAATCTATCGCAGGGATTCCCTGATTTTGATCCACCAAAAGAAATATTGAATCGACTCGAACAAGTTGCTCATGAAGACTTTAACCAGTATGCGATTACTTGGGGTGCCCAAAACTTTAGAGATGCCTTAGCCAAGAAACAATCAAAATATATGAATCTAGATTTAGATTCCAACAAAAACATCGTTGTCACTTGTGGAAGTACTGAAGCCATGATGGCAGCCATGATGAGTGTTTGTGATCCAAACGACAAAGTGATTGTCTTCTCCCCATTTTATGAAAACTATGGTGCGGATACTATCCTTTGTGGTGCTGATCCTATTTATGTTCCTTTACATCCACCTGTATTCAACTTTGATAAAGAAGAATTAGAAAATGCGTTTAAACAAAATCCGAAAGCATTGATTTTATGCAATCCAAGTAATCCTTGCGGAAAAGTGTTCTCAAAAGAAGAATTGGAATATATCGCTAGTCTTGCCATAAAATATGATACATATGTGATTACGGATGAAGTATATGAACACATTGTATATGCACCATACAAACATACATATTTTGCCTCTTTACCTGGTATGTTTGAAAGAACCATTTCTTGTAGCTCCCTATCTAAAACGTATTCCATTACAGGGTGGCGTTTAGGCTATTGTATTGCCCCAGAAAATATCATCGAACAAATCAAGAAAGTACATGACTTTTTAACCGTTGGTGCGGCAGCTCCACTTCAAGAAGCAGCTGTAGTAGGGCTTGAATTTAGTGATGCTTATTATGATGAACTACAAAAGCTATATACACATAAGAAAGATCTATTCATCAATGGCTTAAAAGAATTAAATATTCCACATACAGAACCGCAAGGCGCTTATTATGTCATTGTCGATATCAGTGAGTTTGGATATGATTCTGATTTAGACTTCTGTGTGGATCTCATTAAAAATGTGGGTGTAGCGGCAGTTCCTGGATCTAGTTTCTTTAAAGAAGAAGAAAATCGCTATATTCGTTTCCACTTTGCGAAAAAAGATGAAACTTTACTAGCGGCATTAGATCGATTAAAGGATATGCGCACAAAAATGCCTTATAAGAAAACCGTTGGGTAGTAATCCAACGGTTTTATCTTTTATCACAATTACTTACGAATTTTAAAAATGTTCAATACACATATTTAACGAAATTCACAAATATTTATCTGTATATTTTAACGAAAATGAGAAATGTTTCATTAAAACATTTCGGTGATTCCGTTGTGACTTTCAAAAAGCCAATTTCTTCCATTAAAAGTTCACTATTTTTCCACTATATTTCCTTTATTTATCATCACAAGAAAAAAAGACTCACCGAAGTGAGCCATTTATTAAAATTGAGATTTAGGATTCTTACCAAGAATAAAATCACGAATATCTGAACATAATTCATGAACGTTATCTTCACCAAGATAAATCATATGTCCACTTTGGTATCCTTTCCAGAATACACGATCTTTTGGTAGTCCAGCATGATCCATTGTGTGCCATGCATATCCAAATTCAGTACATAGATCAAACCATCCATTCGCAAAGAATGCTCGCATTCCTGGTCTTCGCGTCAAGGCATAGCGCAATTCTTCTGCGGTTGTACCTTTCTTTTCCTCTTTATCCCAATGCATATAATAGTCGGTTCCTGGAATAAAGTTACGGTCTAGTTTTACATTTAATTTTGGAAGTAGATCTCCTGTAAATGCAGCATAGAAGAATGTATCATAACGATTGGCTGTCGCATCATCCCACAATGCCTTTTTGATTTCATCTTGTTCAGGTTCTAATAAAGGACGAGTTACACGACCATCATAACGAGATACAGCTTTTCCTTTTGTCTTTAATACTTCTTGACGATAGTCATCATCATCAATTTTTAAGCCGTGACGAATCAAGTATTCTCTAGAAACACCTGTATAATAGCTTACCCTACCCAAGATATGTTCTTTTTCTTCTTCTGAAATAGCTTCTCCTTTATAAAGTGCAAGTACATAATCATGGTCTGCGAAATCCTTAGCTTCTTTTACAAATTCTTCCACACTTTGATCTGTTGGATGATTGTGATACCAGTTTACACCTGCATATGTTGGGAATCCCAATACACTTGTTTCAACAGGTAAGCCTTCGCCAAAGTATTTACCTACAGTAACTGTATTTCCAATAAATACAATACCATCAAAGGCAATACCATAGCCTCTTTCTCTTCCCATTGTTGCTGCAATTCCAGCAGCAACTGCACTACGAGTACATCCATAACTTTCCCCACATAAATATTTTGGTGACAAGCCACGATTATAGCGACGAACCCAAGCTTCAAGCACTGTCAATAAGGCTTCTGCATCTTGTTCAATGCCAAAGAAATCTTTCTTTTTACTTTCATCAATCAATACACCATATCCAGTTCCAACAGGATCAATCAATACGATATCCGCAACATCAATCAAGCAGTCTGGATTATCAATAACTTTATAAGGTCCAAAAGCACTTTCACGATCTACTTCATCATACTGCATACGGCGTGTACCTAAAAATCCTGCATGCACATACATACAACTCGATCCAGGACCTCCATTATACGCAAAAACAACTGGACGATTCGTTGTATCTTCTACATCACTTCTAAAATAGGCATAAGTAAAAATCGATGCGACTGGATTTCCATCAGGCCCATAGATGACATTGTCTTCACAAATTGTATGATAAGGAATTTCTTTTCCTGACAATGTGATTTTTCCATCCGACTCAAAACGAGCTGGTTTAAAAGTATCTGGTTTAAAGCTTTCTGTTTTATACATAATACATACCCTCCACAATAACTCCATTATAGAGCTTGTTGAAAAATAGTCAATGTAAATTATTACATTTTTGTAAATAAAATGAAAAAGAGAGAAACTATTCATTTCCCTCTTCATCATACGTATCTAAAAAGTGATGTCTTGCGTGATCATCCTTATAGGCTATCACTGTTTTAAGACTTACATTTTCTACGCTCTTAAAAATATTCTGTTCGACAAACGGATTGACTTTCTTCAATTCCTTGATTAAGTTTTTCATTTCTAAACGCTTTGACTTAGATTGTGTTAAACATGTTTCATTAGCACAAGCCTGAGTGAATTTGCATGCACATTGAATGAAATACAGATTGTTATGTTTAGCCCAAGCCTTAATATCATCTTCATGAATCAAGTATAAAGGTCGAATGACTTCCATACCCTTAAAGTTATTTGAATGTAACTTTGGCATCATCGTTTGAATTTGTCCCCCATAAAGCATCGACATTAAAATGGTTTCAATCACATCATCATAATGGTGTCCCAACGCTATTTTATTACACCCTAAATTCTTAGCATAGTTATATAAATGACCTCTTCGCATTCTTGCACATATATAACATGGATTCTTTTCAATATTAAAAACATTGTCAAAAATATCACTTTCAAAGATTTCAATTGGAATATTTAGCCTTTGGGCATTTCTTTCAATCACATCACGATTTTCTTTTGAATAACCTGGATCCATTACAATGTATTTCACATCAAAATGAACCGGTGAATGTTTATGCAGTTCTTGAAAACACTTTGCCATCAACATCGAATCTTTTCCACCCGAAATACATACCGCAATGCAATCGCCTTCTTTGACAAGCTCATAATCACGGATAGCCTTCGTAAATTTTGACCAAATCTTTCTTCGATACGTTTTAATAATACTTCTTTCGACTTGAGCACAAAAATCATCCGACACATTTGTGTTCATCTTATCCATAACAATTGAAACATACCCACCATCTACACTATACGCTTCATATTTTTCCTGCAATTTTTGTGCAACAATATCACTGACATAGCCTTGCGCGCAAACGACAATGATCTTCTTAGTTGAATCAAATTCTTTGGATAAAACACTTTCTCCACTTAATACAATACTGTTCTCGATTGGATTTTTAAAGGCTTCTTCGGCATCACGAATATCAATTAAGATATATTCTTCTTTATTTAATTGTTTTAATTGTTCTACTGAAATTTTCATGAGACTATTCTAACATAATATTGAATTTTTGGATGAAAAAGCGCAAAATATGGAAAAAAAAAGGAAGTTTGATTATGACACAAGGTAAAATCATGCCTATGCTAGTTCACTTTACCATTCCCTTAGTATTGGGCAATCTATTCCAATTAACATATAATGCCGTTGACAGTATTATTGTAGGGCACTTTGTTGGAAAAGAAGCTTTGGCCGCAGTCGGAATTTGTAATCCGATCACGACATTATTCATCCTATTTCTAAATGGACTTTGTATGGGCGCAAGCATATTGATTGGCATGTATTATGGGGCTAAAGATGAAAAAAAACTTGCTCGTCAAATGAGCACAACCATGCTTGCAGGACTTGTATTTTCACTTGTATTAACACTTGTCTGCATAGTTTTTTCACCACAAATTCTTAAATTTATGCAGGTAGATTCATCCATTTTAAATAGGACTACTACCTATCTTCAAATCATCTTTGCCGGTTTAGTCTTTACTTTTTTATACAACTTTTTTGCGAGTACACTACGCGCTTTAGGCGACAGTAAATCACCCCTATATTTCTTAATTATCAGTTCCATTTTAAATATCTTTGGAGACTTATTCTTTGTGGTTGTTTTACATGCAGGAAGTAAAGGATGTGCCATTTCTACCGTGATTAGCGAAGCTTTATGTTGCCTATTCTGTATTCTATATATTCAAAAGAAAGTGCCACTTCTACAACTGGGTAAAAAGTGGCTGGTATTTGATATTTCATTATTAAAACGCACCATTGCGTATGGCTGGGCAAGTGCTATGCAGCAGGCGACTGTACAACTTGGAAAGCTTGGTATTCAAATGATTGTCAATACGATGGGTGTATCGGTTGTAGCTGCTTTTACGGCCGTCAATCGAATTGATGACTTTGCGTATACCCCGGAACAAAACATTGCCCACTCTATGACAGCTTTAATGGCACAAAATAAGGGTGCCGGAAATAACAATCGTATGCAAGAGGGATTTCGTTGCGGAATGGTCTTAGAATTCATCTACGGTATATTTATCTTTCTAGTATGTTTTATCTTCGCAAAACCATTAATGTGTCTATTTGTACAAGATGAAGAAGTTATTATGCATGGAGTGACTTATCTACATTTAATTTCCATCATGTATATTCTTCCTGCCTTCACCAATGGAATCCAAGGCTTCTTTAGAGGGATTGGTGATTTAAAAATTACACTCATTTCAAGTCTAGTGAATATGGGTGTAAGAGTTATTGTGGCTGCTCCTTTGGTCTTACATTTCCATCTTGGCATTGAAGCTTTACCATACTCATATCTAGCTGGATGGATTGGTATGTTGGTGGCCGAACTTCCATTACTTATTCGAACATATAAGACGTATTAATCGCATAATCCTTTTAGATCAATCTTATATACAGAATTATTCAATTTCCTATTCTTCAAAAACATAATCATATATATTGGAAGATAGATTCTTTTATCTTTTACTTCCACATTGCCTTGAGAAAACACCAAGGCTTTTTTAATATTGTAGTTTTCTAAAGACAACACATTATTTAATGCTGAATGCCTTTTATAGTCTTTTCCTGATTTAATTTCTAATGGCAAGATTTCTCCATCGAGTTCAACCACAAAATCAAGTTCACCCATTTTTTTACTATTGTAGTAATATAAACTAAATCCTTTAGAATTTAATTCTTGTGCCACCACATTTTCAAACAAAGCCCCATTATTAGTAGAAGATTCATGATTTAATATAGCCATCTTCACATAGTTTGAATACATATTCGTCAATAATCCAACATCTGACATAAATAGCTTAAACAGATTTCGGTTTTCGCTGATCATTAATGGAAGCTTAGGCTCAGACACATTATATACAGGTATGACTACACCTGCATCTTTAAGCCACAAGAAATCATTTTCTACTTTATTAAAAGACATTCCTTTACCCACTTTATTCAATTGAAACCTTTTGTTCTTTTCATCCAATTGTCCAGGTAGTGCATCGTATATCTCTTTTAACTTTAACTTATATCTCTCTTCATACTTTGAAAAATCAAAGCGATACAAACGTGTGATATCTTGTTGTACTTGTGATACTCGATTTAAATCGTTCGTTTCTAAATATGTACTTACAGCTTGTGGCATGCCTCCCACAATCAAGTATAGATTAAAAATATCCAACATCTTTTTATGAATAAATTCATCTACTTTTTTTCTCTCAATATAACATTCTTCTAATATATCAATAATATTTTTCTGTATACCAAGCGCATCAACAAATTCATAAAAAGCTAAAGGATACATATCAAGTATCTGCATGTAGCCTACAGGCGCTGACTTCAACCCATTTAATTCAACACCTAATAAAGATCCACTAAGTACATATTTGTATGTTCCATCATCCACCAAAAATTTAATTTTAGTAATAAAATCTTTTACTTCTTGAATCTCATCAAAGAAGATAATCATACCTTTCGATAATGGTTTATTGGCAACAAGAGATAAACGCATCAAAAAATCCTTAGTATCTGTACTATTTTTAAACAACTGAACCAATTCTGGTTGTTCAATGAAGTTAAATTCCATATAATTTACATTCTGATTCTTTAAACAATTTCGAATCACATATGTTTTTCCAACCTGTCTAGCTCCCGTAACTAATAGTGCATTATTTCCATCTTGTATCCATCTTTCAATTTCACTTTGTATATAGCGTTTAATCATGGTATCACCTACTCTTCCAACTTTATTTTAGTTCTTTTTAACATCTTTTCCAACCTATTTTTTTATATTTCATCCATTTTTCCAACCTTTTTTATGCTATTTTTAACAACTTTTCCAACTTTTGATCCAATTATTTAGAAAACTTTAAGATTTATCACCAAAGTTAATTAATAATTATTCGTTATAGTAATCATGGTGATACTTTATGACAAATAAAAACATACAAAACATAACACACTTTGGATTTATCCTTATGATTCTTATTTGCGTTTATTTCTTTTCACAAGGATACTTCACAAATCCACAGCTTCTACAATCTGCACTATCTAAGGCAGGCATTTTGGCACCCTTACTTTTTATTTTTCTACAAATCATTCAAGTGATTATTCCTATTATTCCCGGTGGTGCATCAAGTGCCTTGGGTATTACAGCTTTTGGAGCCGTCAATGGATTTATATATAACTATATAGGTATTTGTATCGGATCCATATGCATCTTTTTACTTGTTCGTAAATATGGTCATAGAATCATTCTAAAATTATGTAAAAAGAAAGATTACGACAAATATATGAAGTATACATATGATCAAAATAAATTTGATACCTTCTTTATGTTAGCTATTTTCTTACCTTGTGCACCCGATGATCTCTTGTGTATGCTTGCAGGACTGACACATATATCGCTCAAAAAATTTGTCTGGATCATTCTTTTGGGTAAGCCCTTATCTTTGATGGCTTATTCTTATGGTCTTACGCAGTTGTTTCAAATTATAGAAAGGTGGTTATAATTATGTTATACATTGGAATATTATGTGCATGCATTGGATTTTATTTACATTATTAAATTAAAAGGAGAACTTTATGGAACATACAATATTAGTGGTAGAAGACGAGCAAGGGATTCGTGAAGCCATCGGAATTTATATGAAGAATCAAGGATACAATGTGATTCTTGCCGCAAATGGAAAAGAAGGCTTGGAAAAGATTGAAACAAATGATATTCATTTAGCCATTGTAGATATTATGATGCCTGTTATGGATGGCATTTCTATGGTCATGGAAGCAAGAAAACATCATGACTTTCCGATTCTATTTTTAAGTGCAAAAAGTGAAGATATCAATAAAATCACAGGTTTAAATATTGGCGCCGATGACTATATCACAAAGCCATTTCAAAGTATGGAGCTAGTCGCAAGAGTGCGTTCGCATTTAAGAAGATACGAACAAATCTTAAATCTAAAAAATGAGACAAAGAACGAAGATGAGTATATGATTGGTGATCTTGTGTTAAATAATACGACAAAAAGAGTGACGTTAAATTCAAGGGATATTAAATTAACGCCAAAAGAGTTTGATATTTTAAAACTATTGATTTCACACCCAGGACAAGTCTTTTCTAGCCAACAAATCTATGAATTGGTATGGAAAGAAGAAGCTATCAACACGGAAACGATTATGGTTCATATTCGTAAATTACGTGAAAAAATCGAGGCCAACCCTAAAAACCCTATTTATATTAAGGTTGTATGGGGGCAGGGCTATAAAATGGAGAATATACAATGAAAAAGAAAAATATTTTTTTAACAATACTATGTGCTTTATGCATCATTAGTTCTTGCATAGTGACAAGTTTTTATCCAAATGTTTCTACAGCTACTCCAACAAAACTTCCTGAAACTTTAGAGCAGAATCTTACAGCTTTTATTCTAGCTAAAAAATTGGAACAAGATCCAAAGTATGAATATATTACTTTTGAGAAAGATACACCGGAAGATATTCAAAAGGATATAAAAAAAGGATTAAACTCATCTTTAACTAGCGCAAAAAATATTTTTGAGAATGATCCAAACTTCTTTTATACGTGTGATGTGAACAATAAAATCACTTCAAAACAATTTAATGTGAATGTAAAGAAAAAAGATACAAGATATTATGACACTTTGGATTCGAATACTCTAAATGTAACGGATAATATTGTGAATCTTATTAACTATAACAGTGAAAAGTATTATGAATACTATGGTGGCACATATTATTGTGATGGAGAGCCATTTTCAGGCTATACACTTCATATGCCAAGTGATGTCGTATTAACATTCTATATTCCGGCTGTTTTAAATTATGATAATACAAGTCTAATTGACCTCTTAGATTTAGATGCCGATCAATATACCTATTTCTTTATGACTTCCTTCTTGATTTGTAGTGCCATTATCGCTCTATATGTCTTTCTTAATAAATATGCGTATGAAAAGGAAGCCTATATCTTTAGACATGTGAATAACTGGTTATTTGAACCTGCATTCCTATTATTTCTAACAATTGATGCCCTACTAGCTAGTGGTACATGCATATTAACTACCTATTCGATTGAAGGTACATTCTTACACATTCTAAATCGTTATCATATTGAACTGAGTAAGCCTATCGTATATGGAGTGAACATTCTTGCGTGGTCCATCACTCTATTCTTTATTGGTTTATCCGTATATTGGTTAAAATGTCAATTTACAACATCGATTAAAGATTGGTTCTTTCATAAAACATGGATTGGGAAATTCATTCTTTATTTCTCAAATAAAGTAGAACGAATCATTTCAACTGATTTATCGGATGAAATCCTTAAAAAGTATATTATTTTCTCAATATGTCTGATTTTGATTCTTGCGTTTATATCATTGCTTAACATTCCATTCTTCTCTTTCTTTGTTGTCGTTACAGCATTAATTGGCATTAGTGTTGTGGGCTATAAGAAGATCAAAAATGTGCAAAGTCAATACCAAGACATATTACATATGACAGAAGATCTATCGAGTGGTAATTTTGAGAATATCAAGCCTGCAAATTCTGGTTTATTCCAATCTTTAAATAATAATATCTATCAAATTAAGGATGGTTTTGAACAAGCTGTAAAAGAACAAGTACAGTCACAAAATCTCAAGACGGAATTGATTTCAAATGTATCACATGATTTAAAAACACCATTAACAGGTATTAAAAATTATGTAGAGTTATTAAATGATCCTAGTATTAGTGAAGAAGATAAAAAGAGTTATTTAGAACGATTGAATCAATACACCGATCGTTTAAGTATTCTAATCACAGATTTGTTTGAAGTGTCCAAAGCCAATAGTGGTAATATTGATTTAGAATATTCGAATATCAACATCATTGAATTTATGGAGCAGGTATGTGCTGAAAATGAAGAGCTTCTACAAGCTAAAAATCTTCAGCTTGTGACAAATCTTCCAGAAAAAGAAATTCATGTATGTTTGGATGGAAATAAGACGTATCGTATTTTTGAAAACTTATTTACGAATATTTCTAAGTATGCACTTGAAAACACACGTGTATTCTTGGATGTGAAAGATATTGGTAATTCAGTTGTGATCACAATGAAAAACACTTCGAAAGCACCGCTTGATTTTGACAATGATATCACCGAACGTTTTGTGCGTGGGGATAAATCAAGACATGAAGCAGGCAGTGGTCTAGGACTAGCCATCGTAAAGAGTTTGACCGAAGTACAGAATGGTACATTTATGATTGAAACAGATGGGGATCTCTTCAAATTCATTCTAAGTTTTCATAAATCCTAAAATATGTAGAATTCTACAGAAAAAATGATTGTAGATAAAATAAAGTGGTCAAAAATCCTAAAGTAAAGGATACAGGCCACTTTTTATCTGTGTATCATTAATTTATAGTCAGAAAAAATGTAGAATTCTACGAAAAAAATGATTAGAAATGATAAAATCAGAATTATTTTGGCACACTTACCAACAAATCGATATTCTCTTGGATGGAGTATCTTTTTGTATGACTTGTGATGATAAAGCCAATACCTGCTTGAATATCATAATCTTTTCCATCAATATGTAAGATTCCATTTCCACTTAATGGTAAGCTTAAGGAATAAGAAGGATTATTGATATGAATTTTATTTTGAATCTTATATCGAGTCACACTAAAATATTTTTCATTCACATATTCAATGACTTCATTTCCTTCTAACATCGTAACTGTTGGATGCACATCTAGTTCAATATGCGGTATATTTGTGACTTCAATAGCCTGATCCATATGTAGTTCTCGCATATTCCCATTGGCATCTTTTCTGTCATAATCATATATACGATATGTAACATCACTGGATTGTTGCACTTCAGCCATCATTAACTTTCCTTCAATACCATGAATCGTTCCTGCAGGTGTATAAACAAATTCATTTGCGTGTACCGGTTTTCGAATAAGTAAAGTATCCCAAGCTTTTTCTTCTATGGCCTTTCGAAACTCTTCCTTTGTCTTGGCACTATGTCCACGAATGATTTTTGTACCTTCTTCCACATCTAGCCACAGGCAGAATTCAGCCTTACCATAATCTTTTTCGTGTTTTCTAGCATATGCATCATCTGGATGGACTTGTACGGAACATGGTTCTTGAATCTCATTAATTTTAACTAATAGAGGAAACTTATCGTGAGGATCATTCGCAAATAATTCTCTGTGATTTAAATATACATCTTTTAATGTTTCCCCTTTATATTTTCCATTTTTGATCTTACTTAAGCCATTATCATGTGCACTAATAGCCCAGTATTCTCCAATCTTTTTGTCCATAGGACCGAATCCAAACTTTTCTTGAATACGCATTGAACCATATGGCTTTTCTTTCATAGGTGAATCTAAAAATAATACTTTTTCCATATCTTACTCTCTTTCTTATCTTGACTTGAGCATACCACAAATATATAAATCGTGTATAATAGAAGAAGTGGACTTTTGGAGGTTATTTATGATTTTAGAACAAATTGATAAAGACTTATTGAAAATGGCAGAAGAATCGGATGTCATTTTAAAAGATATTTATAAAAAAATTGATGATGTATGTTTATACAATTCAGATCGTATCTTAGCTGCATTTATTGAGAACCACGTTTCTTATTCTGACTTTGCGGATATCAACGGATATGGTAACTACGATGAAGGTCGTGATAAGATTGAACGTATTTTTGCGACAGTACTCGGATGTGAAGATGCTTTGGTACGCCCTCAAATCATGAGTGGTACAAACGCTTTATACTTAACTTTGTCTGCCCTATTAAAACATGGAGATACAATGATTTCCATTTCGGGTGCTCCTTACGATTCTTTGCAGGAAATGATTGGTTTATGTGGGGATTCTACACAATCCTTAAAAGCCAATGGCGTAAAGTATGAACAAATTGATTTAGTGAATGATGATTTTGATGATGAAAAGATTGTTGAGCGTTTAAAAGAAAACAATGTAAAATTAGTGGAAATCCAAAGATCTAGAGGATATGCCCACCGTTTATCATTAACCATTTCAAAGCTTGAGCGTATCATCAAAAAGATTCGTGAAGTAAACAAAGACGTTATTATCATGGTCGATAACTGTTATGGTGAACTTGTTGAAAAATTAGAGCCAGGACACATTGGTGCGGATGTTGTGGTTGGATCCTTGATGAAAAACTTAGGTGGAGGAATTGCCTCTACTGGAGGATATGTAGCTGGTAATAAAGAGTTGATCAATATGGTCGCTGAACGCTTAACAGCTCCTGGAATTGGTAAGGATTTGGGTGCAAACTTTAACTTAAATAACTCTTTCTTTAAAGGTATCTTCATGGCACCAAATGCTGTAAAGAGTGCTTTAAAAACAGCCGTTTTTACAGCTTATATGCTAGAAAAATTAGGATACAAGAATGTATCACCTGCTTATAATGATGAAAGAACGGATATCATTCAAACTTTAGAACTGGGCTCGAAAGAAAATCTTGTTAGCTTTACACAAGGCATTCAATCCACAAGTCCTATTGATTCATTTGTTCGTGTTATGGCTGCTCCAATGCCTGGCTATCCATTTGATGAAGTTATGGCAGCTGGAAGCTTTACACAAGGAAGTACAATCGAATTAAGTGCAGATGCTCCAGTCATCGAGCCATATACTTTATATATGCAAGGTGGATTAACATTAGAATATGGAAAACTCTCTATTCTTCTTGCCCTAACAAACATGAAAAACAACTAAGATGCCAAGTGCATCTTTTTTTGTTTCAAACAATGTGCAACGATAATGGAATCGTTGCATTATTTTATGCAACGATAGTAGAATCGTTGCAAATAGATTCAAACGATACTATAATAAACATAAGGATGTGGTAACAATGCGTGAAACTAGAACTTTGGAATTTAAAGAAAGTATAAACAGTAATTCGTTTTTAAAAACAATAAGTGCCTTTGCAAATTATTCAAATGGAGAAATCATTTTTGGCATTTGCGATGATGGAACTATTAAAGGTATTGATAATCCAATTGATGCTTGCTTGAATTTAGAAAACAAAATCAATGATTCAATTAAACCTATTCCGTCTTACACTTTAGATATCACAAAAGAAAATACAATTGTTCTAAAAGTATTCGAGGGAACTTTTAAGCCATATTTGTATAAAGGAAAAGCATATAAAAGAAATGACTCATCTACTATCGAGGTTGACCGATTGGAATTAAACCGACTCGTCCTTGAAGGGTTGAATCAATCTTATGAAGAACAAGAATCTACTCAACAAGATTTGACTTTTCAAACATTAGAAGATGAACTTTCTAAAAAGCTTGATGTAGAACATATTAATACCGATATACTAAGAACATTAGGCCTTATTAAAAACGGAAAATACAATAATGCAGCTGCACTAATCGCAGATTCTAACCATTATAAAGGCATTGATGTCATTCGTTTTGGAGCAAACATCAATGAAATAATGGATCGAGAAATACTAGATCATATTTCCATTTTAGAAATGTATCATCGTGTTTTAAACATGTATAAAAAATATTACCAATACGAAAAAATTGAAGGTAGTCTTAGAATCAGTAAAGAAAAAATCCCAGAAGAAGCATTTCGAGAAGCTTTAGCTAATTCTCTAGTACACCGCTTATGGGATATCAACGCAAGAATACGCGTTTCTATGTTCGAAGATAAAATTGAAATCACTTCTTGCGGAGGCCTTCCTCGTGAAATAAGTGAAAAAGAATATTTAGATGGTCAAATTTCATTTTTAAGAAATCCTATTATCGGGAACATCTTTTTTAGGCTGAATTATATTGAAATGTTTGGTTCTGGAATCAAAAGAATAAATGCTTCATACAATAATTTTCAAAATAAGCCTGAATTTAAAATTTATGAAAACTCAATCACTGTCATATTGCCTATTGAATCAAATTTGATTTCATTAAGTGAAGACGAAAAAGCAATTGTTTCAATTCTAAAAAACAATTTAAAACTATCTCGTACACAAATAGAAGATGAAACTCAATTCACAAAATATAAAACAATTCGAATTCTAAATTCTCTTATTGAAAAAAGTGTAGTTCAAAAAACAGGAACTGCAAGAAATATCAAATATATACTAAAATAAGCCTCATTTGAGGCTTAATTTTTTTAACAACTGCCCATCTGTCCACCATCAATACGAATGATGGAATTGTTGATGAAGTTCGCTTCATCACTGATCAAGAAACGAATAAGATAGGCCACTTCTTCTGGTTTTCCATAACGTTTCACCATGATTTTTTCTGTTTCTTCCTTTAAGAATTCTTCATCATAGCCATCTAGTTCATTATCGGTTCCAATAAAGCCTGGAGCAACACAATTCACATTGATATAGGGTCCAAATTCAGCCGCAAGATTATGTGTCATTGAAATCAGGGCTGCTTTTGAAGCATCATAATCGATACACATTGGATAATATGTATTGATTCCATTGGTACTTGATATATTGATGATTCTTCCATATTCTTGATCCAACATGTGTTTATAGACTCTTTTACTACAATTAAAAGCACCTACTACATTGACATCCAAAGTTCTTTTAAATTCTTCGGCATTTTTTAAATGAAATAGATTAGAAAGATCTACAGCCGCATTATTAATTAATATATCTACGCCACCCATCTTCTCTTCAACTTCACTAACCATGATATTGACTTGATCTACATCGGATACATCAGCACAAATTGTAAGACAATGAACATGATATTGAGATTCAATTTTTTCTTTTAATTCTTTGGCAGGCTGTTTAGAAGTTAAGTAATTAATGACAATGTCATAACCATGTTTTGCGAGTTCCAATGCGATTGCACTTCCAATACCACGAGCACCACCTGTAATTAATACAACTTTATTCATAGTTAAAAAAAGAAGAGCGATTAAGCTCTTCCTGCATATTTTCCATCTGTTGAGAATACAACGATTTTTTCACCTGGTTCGATGAACTGTGGAACTCTTAATGTTAATCCAGTATCTGTAGTTGCATCTTTAGTTTGGTTAGATGGTGCACCTTTGATGGCTGGATCTGTTTCAGCTACTGTTAATTCAACTTTTTCTGGAACAGAAACAGATAATAATTCTCCTTCGAAGAACATCAAAGATACTTCAGCACCTTCAACAATAAAGTATTTGTTGAAATCAACTTGTTCAGCTGTTAATTCATAAGTATCGTATGTTTCTAAATCCATAAAGTAATATGTAGAATCTGCTTCATATGAGTATTGAGCTGCTTTTTTAGAAATGTTAGCTTGTTCAAATTTAGTTGAAGCATTGAAGTTTCTTTCTTGTGTATTCCCTGTTTTTAAGTTTTTCATCTTAGTTTTTAAGATAGCTGCACCTTTACCAGGTTTAACATGTTGGAAATCTAATACTACCCAAGGATCACCATCAACGATTAAAGTTAATCCTGTTTTAAAATCACCTGCAGAAATTGCCATAATTTTTCACTCCTATTTTCTATAAATATTTTTTACACGCTTTATTGTACCATATCCTCATCATTTTTAGAAGAATGAGTGTGATACTTTCACTCTACTTTATTTTCCTTAAATAATTTCATCATTTCATTCGTTAAACTAAATTCACCTGGTTGAAGAATGATTTCATCTCTTTGAACCCAATCCGCATATTTCAACTCATTAGTATCCATAGATATTTCATCATTGTCCTTTACATCACAAAAGAACCCTAACAAAATATCATTGGCACTTCCCCAAGGCTGAGATTTATAGTAACGAATATTGTTGACTTTGATTCCGGCCTCTTCCATAACTTCACGTTTTACCGTTTCTTCTACGGTTTCTCCAATTTCAGTAAAGCCAGCAATCAACGCATTATACTTAAATCCCGTACGATATTTTGTCAGTAATAACTTATCCCCATTGATTACACCTACAATCACAGCCGGCATAATTCTTGGATAGACTGTATTGTGACACTCTGGACAAACCATCGCTCTTTCTGTTGTTGAATGCACCATCTTATGTCCGCATCTTCCACAGAATTTAGTATCTCGATACCAATCTGCCAAATGCTTACCAGTAATGGCCGCAAACAAATTGTCTTTTGGACCAATCCCTTCAATACGCAAACTTCTCTCTTCAACATAACCATATCCTGATGGAATTTGATTGTCTTCTAATTGCATATCACATAAGAAATATTTTGTATTATCAATTGAAAATAAATAACGATATTCTGAATGTATTTGTATTTCTTTTACTTTAGGAAAAACAACTTCCTTATTTTCAAAACAATTTAAATGAATTAAGATCCTTCCATTCACAATACACAGCAATACATCCTCTTGAGTTGCCTGTATATTGGGATCAAATTCATTGTGTAATTTATGTGGATAAATATCTTGTACCATTTTTTCTACCTCGCGAATTTCATTTTATCACATTTTCATTTTCCATTCTCTTTAATTCTGGCATTACCATCACTAGCATTGTCACAAAACAAAGAGTTCCACCAATCACATTCGATACAGGTTCTGCCAAGAATACACCATCTGTACCCATATGAAGATATAATGGCATGATATATGTAAGAGGAACGACAATAATGACTTTTCTTAATATCGAAAAGAAGATGGCTTGTTTCTTCTTATTCAATGACTTAAATACATTCTGTCCAATATACTGCAAATCCATGAATATGAAGGCTGCAAAATATTGGTTCAAAGCTGGTACGGTATTCCTTATTAATACAGGATCTGAACTAAAGACTTGAATCAATATATGTGGAATCAAAATAATGAAACTCCAAACTATGGCAGTATAACCAAAGACAAGTATAGAAATTACCTTAATGGCCTTTCGAATACGTTCTGCTCTTCTAGCTCCATAGTTGTAGCTTAAAACTGGGCTAGAACCATCATTGATTGCGTGAATCGGTGTTTCTACTAATTGCCTTACACTTGAAATGATAGTCATAACTGAAATATAAATGTCTCCACCCGTAATGGATAGCACGTTGTTGCAACAAATCGAAACCAAACTATTTGTCAGCTGCATAATAAAACTACTGCTTCCTAAGCTAACAATATTTTGCGCATATCTTTTACAAACGATCCATTCCTCTTTTTTAAGTAATCTTACTTTTAATTCCGAACGATTCTTTAAAAACCAATACACAAATATAGCTGAAACACATTGAGAAATAACAGTTGCGATGGCAGCACCTTGAATGCCAAGTCCAAACAGGAAAATAAATATTGGGTCTAGCACTAAATTCATAATGGCACCAATCAAAACTGAACACATACCTGCTGTTGAATAGCCTTGTGCATTGATAAATGGATTCATCCCCAAAGTAAGCATGGAAGGTAGTGTTCCTATTAGATAAATCATCATATATGGATAGGCATATTTCATGGCTGATGAGGATGTTCCAAACAAGGTTAATATAGGCTTCAACAAAGGATAAAGAACAATCATTAAAACAATCGAGCACAATACTAACATTGTGAAGGATGTATTCATGACTAAGTTTGCCTTTGTACTATTCTTTTCTCCACGACTAATGGAGAATAGTGGAGCTCCTCCACTGCCAAATAGATTTGCGAATGCATTTATTATCACAATTAAAGGAAAACATAAGCCAATAGCTCCTAATGCATATGTTCCAATATTTGGAATACGAGCAATATAAATACGATCCACAACGTTATATAACAAACTCATAATTTGTGCCACCAACAAAGGTAAAGCAGCATTTACTATATTTCTTGTCACTGTATCATTTTCAAAATCAATCCGTTTCATAAAAACCTCACTAACGACATAGTATATCACTTAATTTAAGATAAGTTTAAGAAATTTATCATTGTTTACTTATGTTTTGAATGGTATAATCTGTTGACTACAGGGAGAGGGCATATGTTTACTACAAAACACTTTATATGGATAGGAATTTGTATTCTATTCATTCTAATTATGAATCACTATGCGAAAAAAGAAGATTTCACGCTACAAAATGCTTGTTACTTCTTTATGTTTATATGTTTATTGAGTGAAACCACAAAAATGATGTCAGATATGATTCCAAGTACACATGGAGGAATGCACTTAAATCCGCAATCCCTTCCATTCCATATCTGCAGTATCTTATTGTTTATTGCGGCCTACATCACTTTTGGAAAGGATGGTCCACTAAAACAAAAAATGATCAACTTCTTTGCGGTTGTCGGTACTTGTGGAGGAATCGCCGCTATCTTGATTCCAACGTATGGCGTTGAATTTAATGTAGCCAATGTATATCAATGTTTCATGTATCATGCAACATTAACATGGTTTTCTCTATATTTGATTCGTTTCAAACATGCGAACTTAGGTATGCAGGCATTTAAAAACAATTTAGTCGTATTATTTGCGTTATTAGTTTTCAATTTATATATGAATTCTATTTTGGCAGTTTATGATACAAACTTTATGTTTATTGTAAGACCACCATTAGAAGGACTTCCATTCCTTAACCTAAATCATGGATACTATATCTATTTATTTAGAGTCATCATGCTTGGAGTGATCGGACTAAGTTTGTTCCATTTACCATTCATAGTAAAAGAAAGAAAAAGCTGTGAGACAGAAAGCGACTTCAATATCGCTTAGTCCACAGCTCTTCTTATACCAAAAAAACTCCAATTTATTTAGGAGAACTTTATTATGAATCAATGACTGAATCTATATTAAATGTAAGAACTCACCTCATTGATGATGGATATGATGAATTACGCTTTGGTGTTCGCACCCTCATCTTTGTAGCCAACTGTTTCTTATTACCACAAGTATATTTGGCATTAAAAGATTACCGAAACCTAATGCAAGACACCATTAGATTAATTGGCTTTGACAATACAGAATAAACTAACTTTTCTAGTCTAACTGTTACAACGATCGTACAGCCTGCCTATGATGAAGGAAATCAAGCTGCATCGATCTTAATCGATTCCTTAAAAGGAACTAATGAACAGATTCCAAATCAAATCTTAAAGTGTTCTGTGAACTGGAATGAATCAACCAAACAACACAATTAAAGATTTACAATGATGCCCATATTTACTTATATTTTTTTCTATCATCAAGAATTTAATTCATATCTTAAATCTTTCATTAATTTTTATATTTTATCAGTTATAACTTATAAATTTGCTTTCTCAACACAAAATTTCAATTATAACTGATAAATTTTGACTTTCTGCACTAAAGTTCAATTAAAAATCTCAGCCCTTTTATTTTGGACTGAGACCTTTTATTTTATCACTTCTACCATTTCTTTAACATATTCCTCAACATACTTAGATGCATCTTTTCCATACTTTTCAACAGTCTTCACAATAGCTCCATCGGATTGATCGCCATTTTTTTAGCTTGTTCTGGTGTTGAAATTCCAAAACCCACCGCAACAGGAACATCTGTGACTTCTCTTACAAGATGTACCATATCTGAAATATCTGTCGTAATCGAAGAACGAATACCTGTTACACCTAACGAAGATACGCAATAAATAAAGTCACCTGCATCTTTGGCAATCGTTTGAATGCGTTGATGACTAGTCGGTGCAATCATGCTAATCAAATCTAAACCATATTCCTTTAATACCATATCAAACTCTTCTTTTTCCTCATAAGGAACGTCCGGAAGAATCAATCCACTCATATTTCCTTCCGCCATTTTCTGACAAAATCTTTCAATGCCATAACTAAACACAACATTGGCATATGTCATAAATACCATGTGGATATTGTATTTCTTACGAATTCTTTTAACCATCTCAAATATTTTATCGGTCGTTACACCATTGGATAACGCACGAATATTCGCATTTTAAATGACAGGACCCTCAGACGTTGGATCCGAGAAAGGAATACCTAATTCCACTAGGCTACATCCTTCTTTATCTAGTGCATATACAATTTCTTGAGTTGTTTCTAAATCTGGATCTCCACTTGTCACAAACGCAATAAAGGCCTTGCCGTTTGAGAATGCTTTTTCAATTTGTTTATTCATAAATTATTTGGTGATTTTGTGGTTCCCAATGTTTTAAACAACATTACAGAAATTGGCGTTTTAAAGTAAATCATATTGACTTATTATTTATGTAATATATAATTAAATTAACGATAAACATTAATTTTTTAATGTTAGGAGGTAATATCATGAATGATAGGTCTAAAGATTTATTAAAGAAAATGTGCTCTGTTTTAAAAGTCGTTCGACAGGTTTGTTTAATCTCTTTTGCGTTGTTAATTGGACTAAGCTTATTTTATGCCTTCAACAAAGATGTATATAATACTCTATTTGGAAGTATAAGAATTGACTATCTTAAATTGATTTTTAATGATGATGCTGCTTTGCATAAAGATAAAATGTCCATGTGGTTACCATTGATTTTATTAATCACCGCTATATTTATATTCATCATCTATAAATCTATACAAACGATAGAATCCATTTGTACAATTACGATAGATCATACTCCATTTGATGTTCGTGTTGCCAATCACATCAAAAACCTTGCCAAATATATTCTTGCAGGTGGCATTGTCTTTAATATTCTTGAAGTATGTCGTGTTCTATATTTTAAACAGATACTCAACTTCGATCTACTTTTCAACACTAAATATGTTACACAAATCAAATTCGATATTCGTATTGAATTCAGCTTCTTAATTTTTGCCGCACTTATCTATTTATTGTCTTATATATTTAGATATGGACAAGAACTACAACAATTGAGTGACGAGACATTGTAATTATGGGGAAGATTATATTGCGATTAGATCGTGTCATGGCCGATCGAAAAATGAGTTTAAAAGAGTTGTCTGAGAAAGTTGGAGTAAGTAACGTTAACTTATCAAAGATGAAAACGGGTAAGATTTCTGCGATTCGCTTCTCCACTTTAGAAGCTATTTGTGAAGCATTAAATTGTCAACCTGGTGATATATTAGAATATGTAAAGGACGATGAAAAGAGCTAGAAATTCTGGCTCTTTTATATTTAACGATTGGATGTAGATACACTGTTACTACATCTATTGATATTTTGTTAAAATATCCCTATACTATAAATGAAGGGAAGTGTTAATTATGCGTAACGTAATCAATGCTCAAAAAGATGATGTATTTAGAATTCGTATGAATTCAGAAATTAAAAATGAATTAGAAGAAGTTTTTGCGAAAAACGGCTTAACTTTAACGGATGCGGTTAATGTATTTTTTCAACAAGCATTAAATACTGGAGGCTTTCCATTTTCTGTAACTGAAGATAATGCTGAAAACATGAAAGCCAAAGCTTTAACTAAACTCATAAAAGAATTAGAAATTGGTATGAATTGTACTGAATCTTATTCTGAAGAAGAAGCTAAAAAAATATTAGGTTTATAATATGCAAATTATTTACAAGAAGACAGCTATTGATGATCTTTTAAACACTGAAAACTATATTATTAGTCGATTTAACAACAAACAAGCTGCACAAAAATTAAAAAGCACCCTTGTAAATACGATTGCTTTATTAAAAGACAACCCTTATTTAGGCCCAAAAATGTCGGATCGGTTTAATGTAGATACTCCATTACGTTATTTCGTCATATCAAAACAACTTGTATTCTACAATATCAAAAATGATAATATCGAAATTATCAGAATACTTGATTCAAGACAAGATTACTTATCATTACTACTTTAATTGTGGCAAATCGAGTTGGACATATGATCAGAAAAGCCCTTAAACAAGGGCTTTTTGACATTTGATAAATCATTTTAAATACACTACTTGTATATGCGAAAGAAAATTAATTCAGTAAACAAAGTACAAAGTATTAGACTTCCAATTAAATATAAACCTACCACTTCCATTTGAATTGTTCTAATAATCAACAATACAATCACATCCAGTATTATTATGAAAGCCAACAATTTCACTATATACATCCTACGAATTTTTTTATAAGACATGCCAATGGTATGCAGCAGATCATACTCATTCTTATGTGAGTAGAAATGTTGATACAACTGCATATATACGATCACGATCGAAGTGATTATCAATACAAATTGATAGAACTGTACGATTTTTTGACACATATTCATGATTTCGGCAAGATTCTTTGCGTTTGTTTTATTATCAACTACATAGAAATCATCTCTTCTAGACAATTGGATATGATCAAGTTTCTTTTTTAGTAATGCTGATTGTTTAGTATTTACCCACAAATCACCCGTAATAAATGTGTCTGGATATGTATTTAGCCATTCCATTACTTTTGATTCAGGAATATACAAAACTTTATTATCCCCACTATTTATATGTTCTTCTACAGATAGATCGAGTACATCAATTAATTCTCCGCCTTGTTTATACAGATGCAATCTTATATTGTCTTCATATGAATTACTTAAGACAAAATCATTATATTCATCTGTAACTTTGGTTTCTATTTGTTCATTATTTATATTCGCATCGCATTGAATAGTATAGTTAAATCCATGCTCATATGACTTAAGAATTTCTTTTGATTCCTCAATAAATTCAGGAATCAGTGTATGATCAAATATATTAAATGTGGCACTCACATCATGTTCATACTGTACTTCTTGTTGATTAGTTTGAATCCAAGATGTTAATGACTGCATGGATACACATATAAACATCGAACTCATCGCAACAATCGGTGCAATAAACAGACCATTTCCATTTCTCATTGTTTCAATGATAGATAGATTAGAAATATTTAATTTTCTAAAGAAATAATGTTTAGGTCGTACTAAACTCAATCCACATGCAAATATATATTGTACAAATAAAATCAACAATAAAATACATAGATGATATTTTGATATATGTAAACTAAATGGAAGATTCATTTGAATCCATTGTAAAAACAAACCCCACAATAATAATGTAAATCCGATTCCCACACACTCAATCAGTGCAAAAAGCAAGGTATATTCCTTAATCATATATAAACGAATTTTCTTTTTATTCATTCCCAATATGTAGAGTTGATCATAAAAAGCTTTCTTTTTCTTTAAGTGCACAGATAGAACGCTATATACAAACAAGAAACAACATACACTCATAAACAGGATCAGAAATTTAAAAATATTTTCATATTCAACATTCAAATGATATTTGGCAACCACCATATCCGAATTCAATTCATAATCCTGTACGGGTAGTGTTGCGATTGCCGATTTATCTTTTAAATTCGCATAGACATACATCGCATCCTTTTTTGAATTTGTGGCTGTATAAAAACTATAATTGACAAGCTGATTATTTAGATTTTCATATACACCACTAATCGTATATTCTTTAGACTTCTGATCTGAATATAATTTTATCGTATCCTCCACCTTATATTTATTCTGATACTTTTTATGAATTAACACTTCATTAGATTTAGGATACTTTCCTTCTATCAAACGTATTGGATAGACACTAAAATTTGTGGTTGAAACCAAAGAATCAAAAGTACCTTTATACGCATAAGGCAGTGGTGTTTCATAACTTAAACTATCGAGGTATGTATCTGTATATTCTTTATTTTGTGTATACGCAAAAGTTGTATATTTCACATCATAATCCCCATAAAAGCTTTTGGCTGCATTGATTCGATATAAATCATAAGAGTCTTTTACTACAAAGAGAGAAGTTAAAAGAAATGTGCACAAAAACAGAATGCTCACTAACAATACATAACTTTTCTTATTGCGACTTCTATATTTTTTGACTATATTCATACAATCTTTCCCTGTTCTAAACGAATAATTCGATCTGCATAATTGGCGATTTTTAAATCGTGCGTAACCAATACAATTGTTTTCCCCTCTTTATTCAACGCTTTTAAAATGTCCATCACATTTTTTGCATTCTCACCATCTAAATTTCCCGTTGGCTCATCGGCCAGTATGATATCTGTATGTGCAAGAATCGCCCTACCAATCGCAACACGTTGTTGCTGACCTCCAGACAATTCATTTATAAAACTATCTTTTTTATGCTCTAACCCTAGTAATTTCAATACTTGATTCAATTCTTTTGCATCCACTTTTTTTCCTTTAATTTGACTTGTTAAACACACATTTTCTTTCACTGTCAAAAAAGAAATCAGATTAAAAAATTGATATACATAACTAATGTATCGACTTCTTAATGTACAACACTCTACATCCGATAAAGAAGACATCTCTTTATTTCGAACTACACAACTTCCCATATAATCCGTATCTAAACCACCAATAATATTGAGCATAGTAGTTTTTCCACTTCCGCTTGCTCCAATAATCGCAACAAATTCCCCTTTTCTTATGTGCATAGAAACCGTATCGAGTGCCACACAATCTTTATACGCTTTCTTTAGATTCTGTATTTTAATCACAATTCATCCACTCCTTTTCTTTATTAATACACATAAAGAAAAGAAGCATTAAAAAAATCGAATAACCGTCAATTGATTTCGATTATTCGATAAATAAGATGATTTTCATATCCTTTGAATCCATGATTTTTGTTCCATGATACTTATTCAAAATGATATTCAGTATGGATTTATTTGAAGATATCATATTCTTTATGTCCAAAGGATATTGAATATGTAAAATTAGCTCTTTCTCCTTTAGATTCATATGAAACATGAAAGTCTCATTTTCTTTAACTAAGCTACTATCCAATACGCATGTAAGCAGTGTTGTTAAGTCTTGTGTATCCATAGAATCGATTTTTTTAGGAACATATATCTGTATATCATAATCCAAATTGTGTTTTTGAATAAAGTTTTGTAGGATCACATCCACATATGGATTTATGCATATAGAATTGGGATATAACTTTCCATATTTTACTAACTCTTGATTGATTTGTTCTTCAATTGCCTCATATTCTTTCTTTTGCGACAGAACCTTTATATCATCCAAAGAATTTCGCATATCGTGAATCAACTCCTTGATTCCCGTCTGTTCATGAATCATTTGTTCTGTATAATGACTGGACAGTTCAATGAAATTTCGATACATCTCAATCTCTAATTTTGAGCGTATTCTAGAAAAAACAATGATAGCTACACTTAATAACACAAGAACAGATATGGTAAACATAAACACATAGATTTGGCTGTTCTTTATAAAATACATATATGTAAATTCTGTTTTAGAAAACAAGTCTGTCATCAACAACATATAAAGATAGCTAAATATAAATAGGATTATAGAAATTATATATTTCGTATTTTTACCAAATTCTAAACTTTCATATTTAAAGATTTGATAAAAGATTGCACATCCACCGATTGTGAGTATTGTTGAAGATGCATAATATTCTATAGTTAAAGAACGGAATAGAAGGATATTCATTGTTTGAAATAAGACAACAATCAAATTTGAAATAACAGATTCCAATATATGGTGTTCTTTTGTAGAAACATTCAAACATAGAATGGGAATCAACAATTGTAGAAATACAGATAGCCAGTTTATATGTATATATTCACTGGTCAAAAATACACATAAACCATTTAATAAGAATGAAAGAATGCATTTTGGATATAGTGAATTCTTCGTTATTTTTAAATAGAAACATTGTTCGCAAACATAATACATACTGTTCATTAGAATATTCATATGCTTGTCCTCATCTGAATATAGTGTTCTTTTACCTTTTTCCATCTTCGAACACTCACAGAAATAATCGTACCTTCTAACATAATGATCTTATGATTCTTTACATCCAAATAATCGACTTTAGAAAAATTAATAAGTACATTATTATTTACACGGATAAAAGAATCCGATAACTGAGCCTCTATCTCTTTTAATGTTTCATTCACTAAAGATAATTTCGTTCCATCTTTCAATAAGGCGAAGACGCCATTTTCAATTTGAAAATACAAAATATCATCCCTATACACATACCTTGTTTCATATGGTAAACTCAGTGCAATCTTCTCTAATTGATGAATACGTTGCTCTACCTGATTTACCTTTTCAACCAAGGCTTCTTCTATTCGATCTTTCGTAACAAACCCTAAGACATTTGTATCGAATGTATCAGCCATAGCTTCACTATGACTACTTACATATACTATAAAGTGCTGTTTATCTGGATGTTTTTTAATGAATTCAATGCCATTTTGGTTTCCTAGTTCAATATCTAGCAACAATAAATCAAAATAGAAATTGGATTCCATATATTCTTCAACTGTACTAAAGAAACAAAGTCTATGACTTAAATCTAATAAATTTCGTATTCTTTTTTGTTGAATCAAACTATCTTCTAATACTGCAATTATCATAGGTCAATTATAATGGTTAATATAGCAAATGGCAAAAACATCCTTTCAACTTTATCTATGGTTTGTGACATCGGATAAAATTATGTTACTTGCATATTTTTATACATAAACATCCAAATAAGAAAGAATTTTTCTGTGAAAAATTCACACGCCTAAATAACATGCCCGGTTCGTTTCCAGTCGTCCGGTAACATTTCAATATCCACTCCATATTTCTGAATCATTCGGTATCCCAATCCATTCAGTCTTTTGCGATGGAGTTTTTATTGTGTATTTTGTTTATCAAAAAATACTGTTTAAATATTCTTCCACATCCATAGATACAATCTTTTTGTTTTCAAACAGTAAGACTTTATCATATAAAGAAACTGTTTCTTTTTTTACTTTATGTTCTATAGACAATACTGTAAGATCTGGATTGGATAAAATGAATTGATGTATTCGATCTGAATTTGTTTTATCGATTGCAGAAAAAGCCTCATCCAAGAAAAGCCATTTTTTATTTCTGTACATTGCTCTTGCCAAACAAATACGTTGCTTCTCTCCACCGCTTAGATTTAAATGTTCAAAATCAAGATTGTCTCTTTCTTTATCAAATATTGATTCTAAATTAAATATAGTTACTAAATCTTTCAAGGAATATTTACTCATTTTCCTTCCTAAAGTAATATTTTGTTCAAAGGAAAATGGTAATAAGTCATTGTCTTGATTCACATAAGAAAACTTATCGGCATAGGTGCTAAATTGAACATCCTTCAAATCCTTATCATTTACATAAATGCCGTCTGCTTTCTTCTGCTTTGTTAAAATGTCTAAAAACGTACTCTTACCATCTCCACTTTTTCCAATGACTAAATACTTTTTTCCTTGATCAATCGTCAAATCATTTAAATCCAATATTTGACGAACACCATAAGAATAACTTAAATGCTTAATCTTAATGTCATGAATTTGTTCATCAAAAACAATAGGTTCATTTTCTTCATAGCACATTGAATTATCCAACAGTTTTTGTAGAACCGGTTTAGAAGATTGAATCATGTTTCGAAGATTTGCATAATTAACGATTGGCATGATCACCATATTACTAGCTTGTGCAATCCCTAATAATTGTCCAACTGTTAATCGATTATAATGTATTAACACAATTCCAAAGAGCAATGTCAAAAAAAACATGGCTTGAGAAATAAAAGAATTTATAGAAGTAAGCATTTTTATAAATCCATTATTTTTTAGAGTACTTTGTTCTAAATTCTTATTCTCAATGTCCAGATTTACACAAAATACTTTTTCTAAATTTAAAATCTTTATATCATTAAAACAACGACACAGATTTTTAATAGAACACAGCCATTGCTTCATTGAATCCAAATAATTCATTTGATTCTTCTTTAAACGATTCTTAAAAATACTATTTATAAAAATCGTTATAAAAGCACAAAAGAGCAGAAACATTAATATTTCTACACTTAGATTTGCGATATATAGGCTTCCAAGTATCAATGAAATGGTTAATGAGAACACATTTAATTTTGAAGAAACATAATTATCAATCACAACATTCACTTCATTATTAAATTCATTCAATATCTCACTGCTATCCTTTTTTTGAAACGATTCTATATTCCTGGAGGCATACGATTGATACAAATTTTGATTAAGACTATAACGTATTTTATTCTTCAACACCTCTACTACATATTGTTGTAAAGTGGAAACAATTAAATAGACACCTAAAAATATCAATACGATCACTATAAGGCTTAAAATTGAATCCAGAAGATGATCATCAAATATATAGCTCATCAAGATGGATTTTAATAGATCCACTACTGAATATGAAACAATGAGAATAAGCGAAATAAAATATAATCCTTTATGATTCTGAACAAGTTTAAACATAAATAACCCCCTTTTCCTTAGGCTTATTATTTTTCAAGACAAAAGAAAAGACAAGAAACTGTCATTGAGAAATAAATGTGTTTCTTGTCTATATTAAGTTCAATTTATTAGGTAATCTTGCACAAACTAAAAATTATATAAAATCATTTGCGACACAAATCTCTTTATATTTATGCAAGTATTCACAATTTTTTATGAATAAGAATTTAAATAAAGAAGAATCATTTTTTAATTCTTTTAATCGATTCTGATAGTCTACATTCAATTGATAATCCTCATTTAGCATCATAGAGAAAACATCAATATACTTAGAATCATCTAATTCTTTGATTATTTTTTTCGCATCTCCAACATTTTCTTTTAGAATCTCATATACAAATAAAACTTCTTTATATTTGACTGCAAAAAAGTCATCCGTACACGATTTTAATCCTTTCTTTAAATATTGATTCCCCTTTTCCATACAATCCTTATGCTGTATCATAGTTGCTCCTAGATTAAAAAAAGCCAACATCCTATATTGTGAGTCATACTGAGCTGCACTTGTATAATATTTTTCAGCTTGATTTAAATCTATATTAAGACAAAGCCATCCTAATGAACAAAGAATTTCCGCAATCAATTTTTTATTTCCTAATTCAATCGCATAATTTAAACATGTTTTATACAAATCGTATGCCGCAAAAGTATTTTTTTGATACATATATAGGTTGGCTTTGGCCTTCAACCTTCGTATAAATATCCATTCCTCATTATCAGATAGTTCCATATTTCCAGAAGATAATCTAAACAAATTAAAATATTCTCTTTGCGAATCATCCATGTATGAATAATACGCTTCCACTTCAGCAAGTAATATATTGATTTGAGGATTCATTTCGGAAGCATACAGTAAAAACAATTGATATTGAACAAACAAATAGGATGACACAACCTCATCTTTATATTCCAACAATTCATCCATTACCTTAAATATTTTTGAATCCGATGACATATAGTATTTAAAGAAAAGTTCTAACAATTGTTTGATTTTTGTTTCTTTAATCGTATCCATCGTAGAAATCCCTAGTTTTTTAAACAACAAATTGTATATATCATCATTTGCGACCAAGATATTATTTTCAATTTTAGAAAGATACGAAGGAGAACAAACCCCATGTGATAAAGCTTCTAATGATATGTCTAACTCTTTTCGTTGTTTCTTAATCAATAATCCTCTGTAATCATTCATGCACTGCCCACCTACTAATCCTCAAAGTAATTCATTATTTGTTCCTAATTATATCACGAAATCAAATACCATCTACTCTCAGGACATAATCTCATGGTGTAAACAACTTTAATTTTGTCAGAAACAGAATCTTGTGGGCAACACTTGATGCACCATCGATACTAGGAGTACCAAAAAGCCTGAAAGAGATTAAAAACAATACAGGTAAATTACGAGCACATACAAAAAATCATCTTAAACAATATTAAAACATAGTTATAAGCTGAAAAGAGGATTAAGCAAATTATCATTGCTCAATCCTCTTTATTATTTTACTAAAACCCAATAGGAATTTGGTTAGCCGATTTAATACAATAACTTTTCTGCAAATTGTGCAAAGCCATCTTCATTATTTGTAAAGTCAGTGATATAGTCTGCACTTGCTTTTGTATCCTGTGCACCATTTTTCAGACACACCCCAATACTAGCAAATTCCAGCATCGGATTATCATTTGACATGTCACCAAAAGCAACAACATTTTCTAAATCAATCTCTAACAGTTCAACAGCATGCTGAAGTTCAGTTCCCTTATTAATATATTGGCATAGTAATAAAACTATATTCTGTTCATTTTCTTTCTTTCTAGTTTATCCCAGTTCAGTTTGTTCTTCTTGTATCCCACAAATGCAGTCACACGGACAAATTCCAGATAAAAGCGGAGAAAAGTTGTTTCAAAAAAACAAGCAGTAATAGCAAGGATCAGTTCTCGAAAAGAAAGCTTCTGGTCAATGGTATAGATTCTTGAAAAATATGCAGTTAATGTGAGTAAAATACCATACAGGGCATAGCAGGCAAGAAATACCAGCATAAATTTCACATTCAGCATATCCATCATCACAGATAAAACCATTGTAAGTACACCCAAAAATTCGATAAATGGTGACAATAATTCGTAAAATAGAAAATAAAGATAGGATAAAAGTCCTACAGCTCCGTACCGTGGGTTTGCCAGCATTTTACGGTGTCCCCACATACACTGGAACAATCCTCTCTGCCATCTTTTCCGCTGCTTGCCCAATTCACTTAATTTTTCCGGAGTTTGCGACCAGCAGATGGCATCCTGTGCAAAATCAATCTTATATGGCTTACGATTCATGCGGCTGAATTCATGAAGCCTGACTACCAGTTCCATATCCTCGCCCATTGTACTGTTGTCATATCCGCCTACGGCAATCACCGTTTTTTTCTCAAATAATCCAAAAGCTCCGGATATGATCATGTTTGCATTGATTTTATTCAACAGGATACGTGCTGCCAGAAAAGAACGGTCATATTCCAGGGATTGCATTCTTGCTATTATATTCCTGGGCAGCCTGTATTTTATCACATGACCTTTTTTTATGACAACACCATTCGCTGGGCGGACACTTCCGCCAACGGCTATTACATTTTCGTCCTCCAGAACCGGCCGAACGATTTTCTCCAGCGAATCATGTTGTAAAATAGAGTCCGCATCCATACAGATAAACCAAGGATACCTGGCTGCATTGATTCCGGCATTTAAGCTATCTGCTTTTCCGCCATTCTTCTTGCGGATCAAAGTAATAGGCACTTTTTGGTTCGGGCATTCATAAATCTCTTCCTCAGGCTGGCATTGGATCAGATGACGGATTGGGCGTTCCACTCGCTCCATATGAAATGCATCAATCAGAACCTGAGATGTTTTGTCTTTAGAACCATCATCTATTACTATAATTTCATATAGTTTATAATCCAGGTTGAGAAGTGAAGTGACTGTATCCTTCACTGTAACCTCTTCGTTATAAGCCGGAACAAGAATGGAAACCGGTATGTAATAGCTTTGCCACAGTTTATTGTGCATCTGTTCAAGGCGGTATGATCTGTACAGCTCAATTGCACCTGCTACAACCGACAAAAACAAAAAGCTGGAATATCCAATCAGGTATATAATAAAAAACAGATTGATACATTCCAGAAAAAAACGAAATGCATCGGTCATAACCCCATCCTCCTTTGTGCTTTTACTTCATCCAGCTGGTACTCTAACATTTCTTTTGCGTAGCGATCATTTCCCTGTAAAATATCAGCTAATGCATCCCTATCTGTATTCAAAACTGCAAGGCTTTTTGCAGCATTATAACGGACATACCAGTTTTTACTAGAAGTCGCTTTTTTCAAGATTTCCAGTGTCTGCGGTCCGGGATACACAGCAAGAGCAGAAACACAGGCATTCTGCAATTCCCAGATTCCTTCCTTTTCTTCTTCGGCGTGGTGAAGCAAAAAAGAAACACTTCTTTCATCCTGATATCTGCCAAAATAGCGGACACATGCGATTTGAATTTCCATATCCTGGCTTGTTTCCAGCATAGACAGCATTTCATCCTTCCAGTTTGACGATGCATATCGAATATAATCCAACAAGGTTACCTGCATTCTTGGATGAAATTCACTCATTTTTTTCCAAAGGAGTGGTATCAGTTCTTCTTTTTTATCAAAGGAAAGAAGTCCATCTGTAAGTATTTTTTTATGCGGAAGCAGCTGCTCATTTGCATCCAAAAATGTCAATGCCTGCATAACCGCGTGTATATCTTCTGAACTGTATAATGCCCGCAAAGCATTCTCCCTGCAATAAAGACTTTTATTTCCAAGCAGGTCAAAAAGAAACGGGAAAACAATTTCCTTAGCCTGGAATTTCGTCATATGAAATATGGCAAATACATAAGCCAGGCAGGCCTTTTCCATATCCGATTTTTTTTTATAAACCGATATCAGTTCTTCCATCAGCCGACTTACAGATGCTATTCCCTGCTGGAATTGTTCCGGCATACTGTTTTCAACTTTAGATAATGCTTCACTAAACGTCAGAAGTCTACTGGTTGAATGAAGCTCTTTAACCAATCTTTTTTCCTGCTTCTTATTTTCCGTTATATTTTCTAAAAACAACTGTCTGTATTCTTCGCAATATCGTTGTTCCCTCCTTTTCAGAACACAAGAACGATATCTTGAAATTATCTCTGTAAAGCAGTTAAAAATGATAATCCCCACGCAGACAATAAAATAAAAAACAATCACAAGCTGTGCTATCATTCGTATTCCTTTCTTGTCCAGTATGTCTTCAGAACCTGGTATGCTTCTTTTAATCTTTCATGGTAGGATACTGTATTCTCCCATCCTTTCAGTTTAAGACCTCCCATCTCGATTGTATTTTCTTCTCCGCCAAAACCTATAAACATCTCTTTGATTCCCACTGCTTCAATGCCATAATTTCCGTCATAATAATCATCATGGATCTGCATTCGGGACGGATCAGAAAAATTCAGCAGCTGCCATGGAATTCTAATTTCCACATCATCTCCGTTACAGATAAAATCTGCCCTGGAATCATAAGCAGATGCAGATGGATTTCCATTACCATAATGCAGCTTTCCACTTTCAAAGGTTTTTAACGGTGTGGCAGCATCCTGATACTGACCAATAACATCCCGTAATACCATGCTGATATTTTCGAATACAGCGCTGTTTCTGGCTGGTGGATCAATATAAGGATCTTTTCCTGTAATATCTTCCTCATAATTGGCATGAATGGTATTATACCGATCCTGAACCAACAGACGAGTATTATCTTTTCCATTTAAGATCAGTACAAAATCTGCAGGTCTTTCAAATTCTGTTGTACAATTTTTCATACGGGTACTGCCTGTTTTAGGGGTCGTATCAATTGGAACATACAACGTGTCACTTTCCAGATCAAAGTCCTTTTTATGGAGATATAAATAAACACCGGAGGCATCATACTTCACACTGATGAAAGAGCCGTCTTCATATTGGATCACCCTATCTTTGTCCGTCCATTCGGAAGTATCTCCGTCCACGTAACTAACACTTTCTTTTTCCCCAGAGTCAAATGCCAGCAAACCAAAATGCTGGTCATTTGTCTGAGCATCTTCCCAGTAAATATTACGGCTTAAATCTACAGCATACATGGTATTCCAGGTACGCTTAAACCATTCATCCTGCCAGGAATAGACACAGCCTCCGGAAAGTCCGGCAGCCATAATGTCTTCATAACAATCTACCAGAATCTTTCCCTGTTCTTTTTCAGAATAGTATCCAAGTCCTCTGCTGGTCACCTGATTCTTCTGAATCTCGCCTCGTCCTGTGGCTGCACCAAATTCAACAGCCAAAACCGGCATTGTATGATGTTCGTTTAAAAGTCTTAAATATGCCCGATAAGTATTCCGTTTTCCCTCAGGAGTGATACAGTCACTGAAGTCAATCTTTTTATCAGACAAGCTGTTCCATGTTGTGTATTCCATACAAGAAAGGTAATCCTGATCATATGGAGATGCACTGTAGCTGGCAAACTGACCTGATATAAATTTATCAGTTGCAGTTATATGTTCTGTGTCGATCCGGGCACATTTTCGGAAATATTCTGCAATCTCTTTAGGATAATCAAAAGGATCTGTTGCATTTCCACTGGAAAAGGAGATCAGACGCTGCTCATCATATCTTGTTGATTCATAGTGAAGCATCCTGTCACCTGTTTTGGCAAGCAGGGATTCAAAGGCAGAAGCATCTTTTGAAGCAGTAAGATAGGTTCCTTTATAAGGTTCCATATCCGGATATTTCTCATCTGTATATGCAACTGTTGTATCTTCCCATCCATTTCCGATAATATATCCCAGCACCCATTTCGAGACATCGTGTAAATAAAGTCCTGCACTTGTATCTGCATCATTATTGATGATAAGTCGTTTTCCATGGATCACATCTACAGTGACCAGGCAATTATCCAGAAGTTTTCCTGCAAAGGAGTCGTCATATGCATCCACTCGGGAGTTCTGTATATAATCATTTACCCAGATTCCCTGAAGTAAATATAACGGTTTTTCATGTTGGGAATTGTATTCATAGAACGCTTTATAAAAAGCCGGATTCTGGACAGAATAGACTCTTAACGTATTTGCTCCTGCTTTCTGGATCAGCTGAAACCAGTGCAGATAGGTTTCTTTGGTGATTGCATAATCTGTAGACCATTTACCAGGAATACCACTTCCCATATCAATTCCCCTGACTTCAAATGGTTTCCACTTATCTTTGTCCTTTATAAGTATCTCTTTATTCTCAGTCCGAACAAATGTGTTTATATGATTGTCCCGGTCTGAGTCAATATAAAATCCGCCATAAAACACAGCTATAAATCCAATAAATAGAAACAGAATAATGGCAGATATGCTGATAATAAATCGTTTCATATTTTAATCATTAACCTCATTATACTGCTTTACACGGGAGGATGCTGAATACTGACGCAGAGTCTCAATGTTTTCATCAAGCCATTCTCCTCTGTTTCGCAGGTAACCTTTTAACTGCCCTTCAGCGGCAGATCTGCTGTCCAAATTTCTCGATAACGGAACCAGAAGTCCCTTTGCCTGTTGTTCCACACTTCCCCATCGTGCATCGTTTCTTGCAAGAGCTGGTTCGATAAAATCAAGGGTTTCATCGATATAACGATCAAGTGATTCCTCACTTAACAGACCTTTTCGCAAGGAATGATATCGCTGGATGACCCGTTCAGTAAAATCCTCATCTTTGATAAGCATTTCAAACCATAATCGATTGTTCAGGAAAAATCCTGTATAAGGAAGTTCCTCCTCGAAATAGTTATTGCAGGCATTATTAAAATCCCATACACACATATGATACAGATTATCTGTTCCCTTATAAATATAAGTGGAATAGTTCCCGGCATCTGCATTACTGGAAAGCTCATTGATTATAAAGTAATCTACAAAGCTGTCTACATCTATCATAGAAGTGTAGCCATATTTTTCCCTGTCATAATCATATGAATACAGAGTTTTTTCAAAATTTGAAAAATCCTGCCGGATTTCTTCTGTCAGTCTGGCATCCCTGTTCCTGCTTCCGGGATATTCTATCTGCAGCTGGAAGGGGGTTTTGTAGGTATACGTTGTAAAGCTGTTTAAAGCTTCTTCGTCCGCATGCTGATGATCCAGGCGAAGCAGATATCCGGAAAATGTGCTGTGCTTGGCATTTACACGAAGTCCCAGCCTAGCGCCATCTTTTCCACCGGTTATCGTTTCAGTCATTACATATAGACCTTCATATTCACCATTAAGGATTACTTCGCAGAATCTTACATTTGGCGCATAAGACATCATTTCTCCGGCAAGATTGTAAAACATATAATTTCGTATGGCTGTTTTATCAAGCCAAGGACCGTATAATACCCATTCATGGTGCGCATCCATTCCCATAATGGAAAGCGGATTGTTTTCCCCTTTTTTATCTACAAGTCTGATGGCATAGCTTGGCTTATCAAACTCTCTTGAGGAATTACCTCTCACTCGTATGCGGATTGCAGAAGATACATCTGCCGTTTCATTTGCATGATGGTACTCTTTGCTGTCATTTCCGATTATATCCATCTGAGCAGCAATTGTAGTTTCCCCATCAGCAGCACGTGTATAAATGCGGTTGCTTCCATCATCCTTAATGGGTCTTCCCGGGATTACCACCCCATCTGTATCAATTTTGACAATCGGAAGATATGTACACAGACCGCCATCCGCAGGATCCGTACATGGTTCCTGGGGAATTTCCTGTTCATGCTGGTGAATTCTATCTGTTTTTCGATAGTCTCGATAAGGTAGTGGCGCAAAAACAGCAGTCAGGATAACCACAAAGCAGCATGTAAATCCTATTATTTTATATTTCATATCAGTTATAAATCTCATCGCTTTGAGCCACAATATTAACACTTTCGATTTGTCCAAGGTTATAGAAATCATCTGTTAAAGCCGGATGCTGTTTCTGAACTTTTTCCAGTATTTTTCTGGATAATTCATAAATGTACTCAGCATTCTCCTCTGTCGTATTTTTCACCCGAAGAACGGCACCACTGCCAAAATAACGAAAGACCTGGGATTCTATATTTTCACAGCGACTTCTTTTTGCACGGATGCTCAAAAGCATACGGTTATCACTGCGGATTGCTCCCATGATAAGAAAGATAAGAAAAATAGCAGAACTGCCTACTGCAGCAACCAGATAATCTCCAACTCCACAACATATTCCCACAATGATCGTCCAGAAAATATATACAGTATCTCTGGAATCTTTTATTGCAGTTCGAAAACGCACGATAGATAATGCACCGACCATACCAAGCGACAATGCAATATTGTTTCCTATGACAGTCATAACTGTTCCTGTCATAACCGTCAGAACGATTAGTGTTACTCCAAATTTTTTGCTGTAAATCGTTCCCTTATGTGAGATCACATATGAAATAAAAATAAACAGACCAATGACAACACTTACCAGAATATGCATTGTAATTTGCTGCCAGGCCATATCCCCCTGCTGGGAAAGCAGGTCATAAATCGTCTCTTTCATTTCTTTCCCTCCTAAAATCTGTAATCACAGCCAATTTGTCTTGCCATACAGTATTTGCTCACGGAAATCTCACTTTTCTGAACAGGCAGAAGCATATGCTTGATATAGCTTAACAAAAAACCGTTATATTTTACTTCCAACACTACAGCAAAAGGAGACATTACACTGTTTAACACAAGATTTCTATCAAATATATTGAAATTTACTTCATTAGCCCGTATTCCGGAATCAAAAGTTATTCGAATAGAATTTTCCGGCGCGATAAATGCAAATCTGTCATATTCTACAACTGTTTTAGGACGGTATGCCCACATTTCCATAATTGAATAACATTCCTGTCCAAACTCACTGCCACTGTTTAAAAGTACAGAATAATTACCCTCAATGAGAGCCTGCGCTTCCATTCTGGATAATCTTAATGATCGCTTCCGCTGATAAGGCCCCTGCTTCTGCTTCATTTCAAATAGTGCAAAATCCGCATCAGGACTATATACCCGCAAACGAAACTTTCTTCTTAACTCCAGACCATCTTCCTTTTCCTGAAAATCCCGATTTGACAAAGAATCAAAGTACAAAGAACGTACCTGATAACCATCCGGTCCATTATGTGAGTCAGTATGAACCACATTTGACAAATAATTCCGAAGTTTTAATGCTTCTACCTGATTAAGTAGAAATTTCTTTTCTTCCCGCAGTACATCGCGCACAGTATTATTTCGTCCTGCTTTTGTTTTTTAGTAAATACTAGGACAGTATGTCCATATATAAAATAAAACCCAATGATTATACAATGAACTCTCAATAAAATCAACATTTATCAGTGTGATCGCACTGTATCCACAATCGACCTATGCCACCGAAGCTATTTCATAGCGTGAAACCATACGCGTGGGCTTCTTTGAGATGGACGGATACCATATGCAGGATGAAACCGGAAAACGAAGCGGCTATGGATATGATACCTTACGTCTTATGGCACGCTACTGGAATGTTCGATTTGAATACATCGGCTACGACAAGAGCTGGGGTATTAAGCAAAAGATGCTTGAAGACAACGAAATTGATATAGGTACTTCCACACATAAAATACCCGATTCGAAAAAAATTTATTTTTTCAGACCGATTGTAAGCAACGAATGTATATATCATTATCAAAAAAGGAAACTTAGATCTGCTGAATAAAATCAATTACACAATCGACCAGGTAAATGACGCAGAAGGAGCCTGGAAAAACAAACTGTACAATCGTTATTATGAACAAAACGATATCCCAAAGCTGAATTTTACCGTTAAAGAAAAAGCGATAATTTATCCTTGTGGATTTTATGATGTTTCCAACACCTGGTCCAGATTCTTTTGTAATGTATCAATCAATTCCTCTATAACAATTAGTTTGGATAAGAATCCATTCATACTGTTTTTCAGTGCTTTTTTCTAAGACCATTGATTTGATGCGTTAATAAATGTTGATCTAAACAATCTAGATGATTCTTTAGAATTCACACAATCGAATTGGGATTCAAATAATGCTTTTAATGCCTTTATATCAGATTCTATTAACAGAGGATTGTATAAAACTGGTGTTTTGGTAAATAAAGAAGATCGATTAATGACATTGGTTACTTGTGACACAAGAGATAACAATAAGAGAATTGTAATTCTGGCTAAATTGATTAATTCAAAAGTTTTATAAATTTATGAAATATTAATGTATCTATTCAACCTCTAAAGTCAGGTATCATAATCAATTGCCTTTATTCAAAAAAAGATATCGGATCTATTTAAACCGATATCTCTTTTTATATGGATAATACACTAAATACATCCTTTGTTTTTTAGGCTATAGAAGTACTCTTTATTTTTCATAAGTTCTTCAAATGATCCCTGTTCAACAATCCGTCCTTGTTTAAATACAAGAATACAATCAAACTTCTTTAGTGTTTCGTCAAAATATTTATGTGTTACATATAATACAGTTTCTTCTTTTAAATCCAATATTCGATTTTCAATTTCGATGGCCGTCTGTGCATCTAGACTTGCTGTTATTTCATCACACAAAAGCACCTCTTTTAAATGTGCGATTGTACGCGCAATCCCTATTCGTTGAACTTGCCCACCAGAAAGATTACTTCCGTCCTCACAAATATTCTGGTCTAATTTAAATTCTGGTAAATCTACAAATTCCATACATTTTAACAGTGTTTCATCTGTTTGTACAAGCTCCATATTCAAGTTATTTCGGATCGTGTCATTAAATATATGACTTTCCTGATGAATCATAGAAACATTCTTAGAATCCAAAACACTCACATTTCCTTTTTGAACTGGATAATATCCTAAAATCAATTTTAAAATTGTAGATTTTCCGGAACCACTCGGACCAACAATCGCATACTTTTTCCCCTTTTCAAATTTGAAAGATAAATCATCAATAATCATCTTACTTTCAGTATAGCCAAAAGATACATGTTCCAAATAAATATTTCCATCATAGTTCGATACAAACTTATTTGCCTGTCCATGAGAATCGATAATATTCAATAATTTCGAATTCACGTCCGACACCGACTTAAATCCAGCAAGATTGCTTGAAATATCATTTAAATTCGAAATAAAATTATTAGAAACATTTACAATTGGCATCATATATATCATATCTAAATGTCCATATAATATCATCAATCCAATCACCAACATGAAAATCAATTGAAAAGTGGCCGCAATACAATTAGCCCAGTTTCCCGTCAAAGATATTGCCATATTTACATTTCTTTGTTTATATTCCATGTTTTCAATCCATTCTTTTCCTTTATCCACGAACTGTTTTAGAACGTCCAAATCCAATATGATATCGAAATTTTGAAATATCTCCTTTAATTTTGAATTATATATACCTGAATAAGAAGACAATTGGTTCGAATACTTTTTCAATCTTTTTTCCATCATCTTCGGCACCAAAAGGGTTGCTACTGCAATCACAGCCATCATGAGTCCTACAAATACATGGATGCGAAGAATGTATATTAAAATAATAACAGACACAATGATATCGACAATCATACTTAATATTGGATAAAAGTAATATTCATCTACCATTTTTATATCATTGGTAAATAGAGATAACTGATTTCCTATCTTCTCTTTTTTAAACGTAGAATACGATTGATTCATCAAACTAGAATAGAGATCTTCACCCAAATCTGTTTTTAATTTTTTCCTATAAGTTGACTTCATTATTGAATTAATAGAAGTCGTCATCAATGTATATACAAGAAATAAAACACTGGCAAAAAGACATGTACCCGCTTTTTCAAAATGATTATTAAATGCAACATCCGATATTAATTGGATTACATACGCTAAAAACAAAGGTACAACCCCCGCAAATAAACTAGTACACAGTGTACCTATAAAATATTTTTTATTTCTCAATATATATCGACACATTCTCATCCATCCCCTACTTAATTTAATAGTATATACCTATCACATCCCGTTATCTTTCTTTTTTAACAATTAACTTCAACAATTGATTCTTCTACGCAAATATGAAAAGTGTTAAAATTAAGTGAATTATGAAGTGAGGAATACTATGCATTATTTAAAGATCAATGATTCCGATAAAAAGAAAATTGGATACCTAATCCATCTATATCGAACTCAACAATTTAAACATCTATCGCAAAATTCTTTTTTGTTAAATGAGTATAATGAACCAATATGCACTCGACAAACACTTAGTAAAATAGAACAGGGTGTTATTATTAAAAACGATTCTATTTATGAAGAATTACTAAAAAAGGTGAATCTAAAATTCAATACGGATTATTGTATTGAAGAATTCCTGCCAACTTCCATTTTTTCTGATTTATTAAATGCTTGCGATTATTATAATTTAGAAAAGCTTATATCCATCTCTGAATTCTATATAAAACAATTAAATCCATTCAAAGAATACATTTTCTTTCATGAATACTACGAATGTTTCAAATGGATCTACACCTATTATTCCTCATTTGAACTTCCGACTCTTCAAAGCACTGAATATATTATTTCCCTAAAAAACATTATCAATTCTAACCTCTATGAAGTCATGATGGATCTAGTTTTTAAAAAACGAACAATTAGTGGAATTTATGATTTTTCCTACTTTGATTTTAAAAATTCAAACAGCATGATTAATCGTGGAAACCATATGATGATTTTATATAATCAATCCAAATTGTCTGAAATGCTTGATTATTGTCAAGATTTAGAAGAGGAATATTCCAGTAAAAACAATTATATTCGTCTTCTCGACATTTATTCTCTAAAAGGATTTGCCTTTTCAAATACAGAAAAAGAAAAATTTGAAAAATTAGTTTCTCAAATAAATCATACAGTAGAAGCACACAATTCAAACATACCTGAAATTAAAATATCTCAACTTCTAAAGAATATCGGTCTACAAGCCTTTAGAATTGATATGTACGATATAGCCATAAATTATCTTGAACAATATATAGCTATGGATTCACCTTATGCGAATATTGTAGGTATTGATTTATGCATTTCTTATCAAAAGACAAATAAAATCAATCAACTTAAATCCTTTATACAATCTAAAGAAGTATACAAAGGTAATAGCCAATACGAAAATCTTTTGAACTACTTCATTTTGAAATATACATATCAAACTGACAATGATGAACTATCCTATTTTATAGTGAATAAAGTACCTATTATAATCGATAATACTATGGGGAAATATAAACAATTCTTTTATGAAGAACTAAATATGCTTGTCGAACAAACCAAGCGTTATAAAGACTTGAAAACATATTTAGATTCAACCAGTGATATGTTACCAATTTGAAAAAGCGGAAATCGAACGAGTAATTATTTATCAAACTAATAATAATATTAGATATAAAATACATATTCAATTTCTCATCAAGAACATTCTCTCTATATTATCACCAACAAAGATTATTGAATGATTATTGATTTACTTGTTACAAAGGAACTATAATAAACATGTTGAAAAATGGGGAGCTGAGTGGCTGAGAGTAGGTTCGACCTTGACCCTGAAACCTGATTTGGATAATGCCAACGTAGGGATGATATCTTTATTGTATGTTAGCTGCAGATTAGGTTTTTCTGCAGCTTTTTGTTTTTTGATCAGAATATGGCGGCAAATTGGGGGCACCACCTTATGTCGCATTAAAAAAGTAATGCAGGAAGGAGATAGAAAATGAAAACAGCATTAACAATCGCTGGAAGTGATTCCAGTGGAGGCGCTGGTATCCAGGCGGATATCAAAACAATGTGCGCAAATCACGTATTTGCGACGAGTGCAATTACAGCACTAACGGCACAGAATACATTAGGTGTTACAGGAATTATGGAAGTAACACCAGAATTTCTTGGGGAGCAGCTGGATGCAATCTTTACAGATATTTATCCAGATGCTGTGAAGATTGGAATGGTTTCTAGTTCTGATCTGATTCGTATGATTGCTTCAAAACTGCAGGAATATAAGGCAGCTAATATTGTTGTGGATCCGGTGATGGTCGCAACAAGCGGCGCAAAACTTATTAGTGATGATGCAATTGAAACATTGAAAAAAGAATTGTTGCCTTTAGCAACAGTCATTACACCAAATATTCCAGAAGCAGAAGTTCTAGCGGATATGAAGATTGCAAATGAAGAAGAAATGATTATCGCTGCTGAAAAAATTTCTAAGAAATTTGGATGTGCAATTCTAGTAAAGGGTGGTCATCAAATCAATGATGCAAATGATCTGTTGTATAGAGATGACGCATATACATGGTTTCATGGAAAACGTATTAACAACTCTAATACACATGGAACAGGATGTACATTATCCAGTGCTATCGCATCCAATCTTGCAAAGGGATATGATTTGGATACATCCGTAAAACGTGCAAAGGATTATATTTCTGGAGCATTGAATGCGATGCTTGATCTTGGTAAGGGATCTGGACCAATGGATCATTCATTCGCAATTGATAATGAATATGCAAAGGAGAATGTTCAATGAAAAAAACTTCTTTGTTTGAAAATGCATTGATCTGGTTTGGTGCAGGTGTTTCTATTGCAGAAATACTGACAGGTACATATCTTGCACCTTTAGGATTGAAAAATGGTATTTTAGCCATTGTGGCTGGACATGTCATTGGCTGTATCTTATTGTTCCTGGCTGGTGTTATTGGTGGGAAAATGCGCTTAAGTGCGATGGATTCTACAAAGATGAGCTTTGGACAGAAAGGTTGTCTTTTGTTTGCGGCATTAAATGTACTGCAGCTTGTTGGATGGACAGCAATCATGATTTATGATGGTGCACTTGCGGCAGATGGTATTATGCATACAGGTGCATGGATCTGGTGTTTGATTATTGGTATCTTGATTCTTGTATGGATTGGTGTTGGTATTACAAACCTTGGAAAAATCAATACAGTTGCGATGGTTGCTTTATTTGTTTTGACTTTAATGCTTAGCAAATTTATCTTCTTTGATGGAAACAGTGCAGTTGTATGTACAGAAGCAATGACGTTTGGTGCAGGTGTTGAACTTGCAATTGCGATGCCTTTGAGCTGGCTGCCTTTGATCAGTGACTATACACGTGAAGCGGAAGATCCTGTGAAGGCTAGTTTAGTTAGTAGTATTGTGTATGGAATCGTTAGCTGCTGGATGTATTTGATTGGTTTAGGTGCGGCTTTATTTACAGGAGAATATGATATTGCACAGATCATGTTGAAAGCAGGCTTGGGTATTGCGGGATTATTGATCATTGTATTCTCTACAGTTACAACAACATTCCTGGATGCTTATTCTGCAGGTATTTCTAATGAATCTATCGTGCCAAAGTGGAATGGAAAACACGTAGCAATGGTTGTAACTGTTGTTGGTACAATTGCGGCAATTGTATATCCAATGGATAATATTACTGATTTCCTGTATTTGATTGGTTCTGTATTTGCTCCTATGATTGCAATCCAGATTGCTGATTTCTTTATTTTAAAGAATGATAAAAGAAATGTAGAATTTGATGTACTGAATCTTGTATTATGGCTTGTCGGATTTGTTGTGTATCGCTGTTTTATGCAGATTGATACACCTGTTGGAAATACAATTCCATGTATGATCATTACAATTCTGTTAAGTGTTGTAATTCACAAGATTATCAAAAAGAACAATTAAAATATAGATTTATGAAAAAATGAAAATGGATGGAATGGAATTCTTGAAAATGGACTTTATTCGATCCTTTTTATATTGACGGTACAGGTTTCGGACTTGTTGGAGTCTAGTAGAGTGGCATAGTTTTCTATGCAAATTGAGTGGTACCGCGGATATCAGATTCGTCTCATGTTTTGGGATGAATCTTTTTTTGTGTGCTGGAGGAAAAAAGAAATGAAATTAAAAAAAGAGAATATTATTCAAAGCGATAGAACCGGTAGATATGCTAATTATAAATTAGTAAAAAAATAGTGAATGATTTAACTCGGCATGCCGAGTTAAAATTTATATAATATTTCTAAAAGCTTAGATTTTATGATCATACACCGATTGACCGCTACAGATACACTGATGGTGCGCTACACGCACACCATTTTTCCGTCATATGCAGCTATAATCACTGACATTAAAGATATCATTTCTTCTGGCCAAAAAGTAGCATACAATGCTACCAACAAAGCAATGATACTAACATATTGGCATGTGGGTAAACGTATTGTTGAGCAGGAACAAAATGGAAATGAAAGAACACAATATGGGCAAGCTCTAATTGATGCTTTAGCTGATGAACTTACAAAAGAATACGGAAAAATTTTTTCAAAGAGAAACCTCCAATATTTCCGCAAATTTTATATTGCGTTTCCTGATGTACGAATTGTGAACGCATGCGTTCACAATTTAACTTGGACGCATTTTAGAAGTTTATTACGTGTTTCTGATGAAAACGCAAGATTATGGTATATGAATGAAGCCTCAAATGAGGAATGGAGTTCTCGAACATTAGACAGAAACGTCAGCACACAATATTTCTATCGATTAATGCAATCTCCAAAGAAAAATGATGTTGTTAACGAAATGCTTCTGAAGAATTCAGAAAATCCAAAAAAATCAGTTTGAATTATTAAAAAGTCCAATTGTTGCAGAGTTTTTGGGATTCAAAAATGAAGATTCTACCTTGAAAATGATTTGGAGTCAGCTATTTTGACACATATCAGAGATTTCTTAATGGAAATGGGAAAAGGATTTGCATTTGTTGCTAGACAACAACATATTGTAACTGAAACTGAAGACTACTATATTGATCTTGTTTTCTACAATATCGAATTAAAATGCTATGTTCTCATTGATTTAAAAATGGGGAAAATCACACATCAAGATGTTGGTCAAATTGATATGTATGTTCGAATGTATGACGATTTAAAATGCAAAGAAGGAGATAATCCAACGCTTGGAATACTACTTTGTTCTGAAACAGATGAAGATATTGCTAGATATTCTATCCTTCATGATAATGATAGACTTTTTATGTCTAAATACCTAACTTACCTTCCTTCAAAAGAACAATTAGAAGAAGAAATAGATCATCAAAAAGAAATATTCTATATGCAACATCCAACATTATCAAAAAAAGATGATTAAAGATGAAATATGAAAGAAGTGATTTTATTTGACACGAATACGTTGCCCACATTGTGGACATGAAACTGCTAGAGTGGATGCAATTGACAGATAATTTGGTGCCCCCTAGCGATCATGTCGTTTCACATAACGAATAATTGGTGTAATATAACGCCTGCAAGTGAAAATGGCAACCATCTTGTTGTCTTCATTTGCAGGTTTTTATTTATATCGTTTTATAAATTACACTCCATACTTTTGGATAGAATGAATGCAATCAGCACCCTCGTCATTCCAATCAATATCATCTTCATCATCAAACCAGAACCACTTCTCAATCACTTTAAGAAACCATTTTGTTTTAGGTAGATTACATTTCAATATACTAAATACATTAAATCCACTTTCATCTGATGCTATATATGTTCCTGGTTGATTTGCATGTACACCATATTCATTCATGACTTTATCAATTACAGTAAAGCATTGATCTTTAGTTAAATTGTTCTGTTTCAATTTATGTTCATTAAATTCAAAATACATCATCATAGGCTATACTCCCCCATTAAAAATAAAAAAGAGGGCACTAAATCCAGCGACACATAGCGTCGTTTTTTTTAATGTCCTCTATGACGTGAAAATAGTATACCCATCATTTACATGATGCAAGAATTTTTTCCAAAAAATTAAGCCTTCTTTTTGTAAATAACGTTACCAATACCCTGTACAAGCTGAACAATGACAATCAATACAATGGACGTCACTACAAGGTAACTAATATCATATGCCTGATATCCTTTTCGGATAGCGATATCTCCAAGACCGCCACCACCAAGTGTACCAGCCATTGCACTCGCACCAACCATATTGATAATCAATAAAACAATACCATTTAATAGTCTAGGTACAGATTCTTTAAAATATACCTTTGTAATAATTTGCAGATCCGTAGCACCAAATGATTTTGCTGCTTCAATCACACCCGCATCTGTTTCTCTCAATGCATTTTCAAATACACGTGCAATAAATGGAATTGCGTAAATTGTTAATGGAACGATTGCCGCAGTTGTACCAATAGATTTGCCAGCAATTACACGCGTCACTGGAATTACAATTACCATTAAGATAATGAACGGAAATGAACGGAATACATTCACAATCACATCCAGAATTCCATACACAATACGATTTGGTTTCAATCCATCTTCAGCAGTCAATGTCAAAATTACCGCAGGAATAAAACCTAGTACAACCGCAATTAAAGTCGAGAAGAATACCATGTATAATGTCTGCCATGTTCCTTTTAAGATTACATCTAACATACTCATAGTACCTCCCAAGTAACATTCTTACTTTCCAAAAACTGAAATACACGCTCTTTATCTTTTTCTTGAATATTCAAGATCAAAGAACCAAATACATTTTCTCTAAACTCTTCTAGTTTTGCCCAGCAGATAGAGAAATCAATGCCTAATTCTCTTGCCATTTCTGTAATTACAGGTTCATCAGAAGAATCATCTGTAAAGAACAGCTGCACATTCACACCCGCTTTTGGCAATACCTGGCCTTCTTCACCCAGGAACTTCTTCACATCTTCTGTTGGTTTCACAAATAACTCTTCTGGTTTACCCTCTGCCAAAACAACACCATGCTTTAAAAAAGCTACTCTTTGACAAATCTGTTTTACAACTTCCATCTGGTGTGTAACCACAACAATTGTGATACCAAGTTCTTCATTGATCTGCTTTAAAAGTTCAAGAATTCCATGTGTGATTCTAGGATCCAATGCACTTGTAGCTTCATCACAAAGCAAGATCTTAGGATCATTCACGAGTGCTCTAGCAATCGCAACTCTCTGTTTCTGACCACCAGATAGATTTTCTGGACGTTCATGCATTTTATCTTTCAAGCCAACAAGTTCAATTAAATGTTCAATTTTCTTTTTATTTTCTTCTGTATTTGGATTTTCATTCCAGAAGCGAAGAGGCAATGCAACATTGTCATATACATCCAATCTAGAAAGAAGATTGAAGTTCTGGAAAATCATACCCATATCTTTTCTCAGCTGGCGTAACTGCTTCTTATCATTTTCATCAACTGCAGTACCATCTACTGTGATCGTACCACTATCATATGTTTCCAATCCATTGATACAGCGAAGCAATGTCGATTTACCAGCACCACTCTGTCCAATGATTCCATAGATTTCTTTTTCATGAATCTGGAGATTAATATCCTTTAATACTTCAAGTTCTCCAAAACTCTTTCTTACATTTACAAGATTTATCATCTCTACGCTCCTGTCTATTTACGCGAATATTCAGAGGGTTTCCCCTCTGAATATTACTGATTGTACTGTTATAATTTTTTGATTAGTCTACTGGATTGCCTTCTGTATCAATGAAGGAAGCAATCACAGATCCCTTATATGTATCTTCAATATATGACTTTACTTCATCAGATGTAATAGCCTTTACAAGTGCTTTTGTCTTTTCAGTATCAAGATTTTCATCCTTTACAACAACATAGTTTGTTCTCTTTACACTTGTTTCCTGGTCAAACTGTTCAACATAGATTGCTGGGTGCTTGCTTGGAAGATCAGCTTCTAATGCATAGTTACCATTTGCGACTACTGCATCAACATCTTCAAGTGTTAATGGAACCTGTGCAGCTTCCACTGGCTGAATATCATAGTTATGAGGGTTGAGTTCTTTATTTCCATTGAATGTTGTTTCAGTTACATATTCATCTGTTCCTGGATCCTCTAATAAACCAGCCTGAACAAGTACTCTTAAGCCTCTATCTAAGTTATCTGCATCATTTGGCAAGGAGATTGTTGCGCCATCCTTGAGATCCTTGATATCTGTTACTGTTGCAGAATAGATACCCATTGGTTCAATATGAACACCAACTGCAGCAGCCAGATGAAGACCCTTAGAAGTATTCTGATCGTTCATGTAGCCTAGTGTCTGGAAGTAGTTCGCATCAAGAGAACCTTCTTCCAAAGCTGTATTTGGCGTAACGTAATCTGTAAATTCTGTCACTTCTAATGTCCAGCCATCTTTTGCGAGAACATCTTTTACGACATTATTCAAGATTTCAGCATGTGGTACTGCAGTCGCACCAACTTTGATTGTCTTGTCTTCACCGGATGTTTTTGTAGATGTGGAACCTGTAGATGTGGATGAGCAGCCAACTAATGCGAATGCTAATACTGCTGTTGCGATTGTTCTGATTGCGTTTTTCATTTTTCTTTTCCTCCGTTTTCTTGTAATGCTTGAAGTAGGACGAGGTGATTCTTTCATGCTCTAGAAACAAAAAAACTACGCCCCTTAGATAAGGGCGTAGTATTACGCTGTACCACCTTACTTTAAAATGACCTCACGATCATTTCCTCTTCAAGTACGCTGAATATCATCAGATATACTCTATGTCTGTAACGGGACAGCCCGTCGTGATCTACACTATCGATCACGCAGCTCCAAGACCATGTTCACCAAACCTTTCCTTATCCCCTCTCAGCATACAGGGACTCTCTTTTGAAGTTCCAACCTGGTTACTCTTCTCTTCGTTGCTTTTACGGTTACTATTTTACACTTTCTAGAAATGAATGCAATAAGTAATTAACAAGAAAAGACTTTTTCTGCGAAAAAGTCACACGTCTAAATGGCGTGCCCGGTTCGTTTCCAGTCGTCCGGTAACATTTCAATATCCACTCCATCTTTCTGAATCATTCGGTATCCCAATTCATTCAGTCTTTATCGATGGGGTTTTTATTGTATGCTTTTTTATAAATACTTCAGAATTTCATCCATGATCTATGTATCTATCATCCAGTAAGATATCATAAACTTCTGGTTCTGATTATTTATCTTATTTAATCTACAAATCCCATGCCTCTTCGATTGATCACATAGGCTGCACAATAATGTACACTCAGTCCTTTGATCTTTGTATACTTTTCTTTTCCAATCTTACTTGTATTCTTTGGATCTACTTTGATTACATCCACTTCATTCATCAAACATTTTCTTTCTACTTTTTCTAATATCTTTTTATACGCAAAACTCGATAATGTTTTATTTTGTTTTTTTGGGCGATAGAGCATCCTTGTTTTCAACTGTTTGAAATTCAAGTCTTCAACTACTAGACTCTTCTTCTTGGATTTACATTGTTCCATGATTTCAATGGCAAGCTGATACAGTTCTTCATTGCGTTTGTTCTTTGTATTCTCTTTATGGATTGGATACTTCTTGATTAAAACGATATTTCCATCCATATTGGTTTCACATAGTGCTATATGGTCCACATTGATATCGATTCCTATTGCTCCATACAATGTGTCTGTCTTTGGAAAATTCATATGTTTTTCAAATATAGCTTTCACAATAAAGTATTCACCATAATCCATCAACTCATAGGCTACAGCCTTATCCGGTGAGTTATGTTTTTCATTGACTCTTGCATATAATTCATCTTTGTACTTATGAAACTGTACTTTGAATACAATGTCTTTCTGCGTGCTTCGATAGGTCAACATATCATTATCCACATTTAATTTGAAAAGGTTGTTTGAATACTTGCCCTGTCTTCTACCTGTAATCAGCATTCTTCTGGATCTTTTAAAACGATATGTTTCTAAATCCCCATTTTTCAGATTCTTTTTACCACCAAAACATACAGAAGGCATCTTTCTTTTAAGTTTGAACTCGTTTCGATTTCTTCTGAATTTAAGATTACGAATAATGCTCTTCAATCTTTTGATATTTGGATCCAATACCTGCACCTCATAAAGATAGTCTTCTTCTGTATATTTCTTTTTCTTGGATCTGTTGATCAGTTTCTCTTTTTCCTTTAAAGCCTTCTTCAATTGTTTCTCATTCTTTTTGATTTTCTTGTCTATCTTTTTGATACGAGTCTTGATCAAATCACGATCTTCCTTTTCTCTGCATTTAAGACTTTTCACCAAAGCCTTGGCCTCATAAATGGCAGACAAAGGAAAATAATCACTTGTACCATAGAAGGACTTGATCATTCTTTGATCTGTTTCTGAATAGGTAACATCTTTATAAGCACGATCAAAACACATCTTGAATGCCTTATGAAGCATGCAGTTATACAGTTCAAGATCCTTTTTAATGATGGATTCTGCTTCAGATTCCAAATCTTTATAATAGATTCTTTGTGACATTGAAAACACCTTCATAAGACAAGTTCTCCTGTTCTATCTGACTCTATTATACTATATTCAAAAAATGTTTAACAGATAGATTTGAGACTTTCTAATTTATTTTATTTGTGTCATTATATCACCAATATGAATATGTGATATTTTATCGCATTCTCACATGTTCACATTAAATTCACATTGACACTACATTTTTATTCAATTTAGAATGGTTTCATTCTATACTTCAATTATGGACACAACTTATCATTCAAACATTCCAATTGAAACTCTATCACTTTTAGATTGTGATGTTCGAAACTTCGATTTCATTCATCCCATCAAGAATATCTTCTTCGATAATATTGACTACATTCGAAAATTAGATGCTTCTGGTAAAGCTCGTCCATGCATTTTAGACAATGTAGAACGTTCTCTTCTTTGCCACACATATTATCTTGGCTTTGATCAGTTTGAATGTCCCGATTGTGACAACTGGAATATTATTCCACATTCATGTCATTCCAGGTTCTGTAATGCATGTGGTGTTAAATATGCCAAACAGCTTGCAGCCAAGGCTACTTCTTTTTGTCTTGACTGCCCTCATAGACACATTGTATTTACTATTCCTGAAGAACTTAGAAACTGGTTCAGACAGGATCGTACTCGACTCAATCTATTGTTTGTTGCTTCTAGAAACACCATTTCCATTCTTACCAATAAATCTCTTGCCGATAAACTCAAAAAGAAAAAGCTTTCTGATACTCACTATATATTCAAAGATATTCCTATTCGTAATGAATTTGGTATGATTGCCACTATACATACTTTTACAAGACCTTAAACAAAATCCACACATCCATTGCCTTATCCCTGAATTGATCTATTCCTTAAAAAAGACAAAATCAAAACTTTTCATCATTTCAATTTCACGAAGCTTAGAAATACTTTTCAGTTTGAACTAATTCGACTCATCCAGGAAGCTGGTGGATTAAAGAAACCTGAAGAAAAGAACAGACTCTATAAAGATCATCCTAAAGGATTCTATGTCTATGCCAAGTTCAAATCCAATGATAACGATTCTAACGATACTTCGGCTAATAAAAATAGTAAAGATATTCAAGGCTGCATAAATTATTTCATTCGCTATGCAGGTAGACCTGCCATGGCTGAAAACAGAATCACAGAGTACAATAAAGAATCAAAGACTGTCAGCTGGTTCTACAATGATCACAAGGATGAGAAAAGATATGATGTCACAGATAATGTGATTCATTTTATAAACCGCCTTATTATACATATACCGGACTACCATTTCTTAACAACTCGATATTATGGATTCTATGCCAATGCATCTTTAGAAAACTCTAGATAAAGTACATGCACTTCTTGGAATCAAAAAGAATAAGGATTATTCTCGTGAAACAAGAACCAAAGCCCTTAAAAACAAACTCAATAAATTCAAATACCGCACACACTTGATTGATTCTTTTAACCTAAGACCCAATCCAATGTAAATGTGGATCTATAATGCAGTATACCTATACCTATAATCCTTTAGAAAACTCAAAGAATGACAGAACATACAGAAAAAGATGTATTGATGAAATGTACAAAATGCGGTTACGAAGAAGAAGTACCTAGATGGTTAATCGACGAATTATTTCCAAATGAACCTGAAGAAAACTATATGATGCACTGCCCTGAATGCGATCATAAGATGATTGTAAAAAAATGATTCAACAATTAAAGACAAATACAAAATGCAGGCTATTTTCAATAGTCCTTTTTGTCGTTTCTGATAATTCATATCTTGTGATATTTTAGCGCTATTTCACATATCGTATTTCTCTGTTCCGAAACCAAAATCTTAATATATTTAAAAAAAGCTAGAACGTGCTTTATATAAAGCACTTCTAGCATTTATTCTTTATTCGAACTCGGAAAAGAAAGTTATAACGTAAACATTATTGTTTACTATATATATGCAAATTACACTATTTATATACAATTAACATGTATTATATATCTTTACTATTTTTATTGGTATCATTTTGGTAGCAGCTAGATACCTACAAGCAACTTTAAATATGTTTTAAATTATTTCACATGTATTCTTTTTTAAAAGCTACTATTTAAGTACTCTTCCGCATCCATTATTTTAAGATTAATATGTCAAAGTAACTTCCCAATAACCATTTTTCGGCGATCCATGTCGTATAAGAATACCAAGCTCTTTTAATTTCTTAATATTACTTTCTATATTTCGACTGGCAATGCCTATTCTATCAGCCAGTTTAATAGCTGATAATTGATTATCTTCCAAAAGCAGTTTAATAATCTTTTGCTGCGTATCGTTAAGTTCTATTTGTTTTTCTATTCCCGATACTTCTCCGATGTTTCTCCGATGCTTCTCCGATGTCTCTATTTTCTTCCATCATCGGAAATGAATTACGGAATAATTCTACACGAAACATATTATCGAACTCCTGAAATCTAGGTTTCGGAAGTCCATACTCTTCAGCAGCGTTCAGGATTCTTTTTATTCCATTTCCCCATGCCTCAACGAGTCCCATTTTGCTAAATATATTGGCAATGCCTTTATTACGAATTTTCGAATGACCATTCATAACTTCCTCATAAATCAATCCGTTATATAAGCCTCCCGGAGATGTCACTTCCAACCTGTCATTCAAGCTCAATTTTGTATACTTCCAAATCCATATAGCACATACATTATATGGCCATTTATACAATACTTCCTGTATTATTTTATGTTCCAAATCTTTTACTTATATTTTGTACTCATTTTGGAGTCACTGCGAGTACATATTGAGTACAAGAGTGCATCAGTTTAACACAATTCGATGAATTATTAGTGTCATTGTTTGATTATAATGCAAATATGTTTTTTTTATACTGCAACAAGAAATGGATAATAATTCATTTTTTCATCATTTATTTTGCATCACTTTTATTAAATATCACCAAGGTTGCACAATACATTAGAATAGACCATACTACTAACATTAATACTGCATTTAGTGATGTCTGTGTTCCATTTCCTACTATTACAGTTAGACTAGCAAGAATACTAAATGGATTTAACATAGGAAAGAATTCGATTGAATATGTTATTTGTTGAGAATATATGTGAATAAGCACAATGAATAATCCTAATGCATAGCTAACCCATGATTTTCTTACAGAAATTGAGCACAACAATCCCAGAGTTACTGTAAATATTATTTTCATAATACCTAACCCTAAAGAAAGGATCAAAGGAATAAAAATATATGTATTCTCCATATTAATAGGCATATAATTATCCATCGAAATAAGGTGCTCATAAAACATAGAATATGCATATCCATAATTGTAAGAAGTCAGATTTGTTTTAAAGCCAACAAAATTATTCCAGTCAATCAACATATATGAGTTTAGCCCATCAAATCCATGTCGAAATCCTAGAATCAGCGCAGGAACAAATAAAGAGATAAATATTATCAGGGTATAACTGATTCCTATTTCTATAATTCTTGATAGTAAAAATCTATTTGAGCTTTTTGAATTCAAATAGGATAACTCAAAACTTTTACTTTGCTTTTGCTGCCAAATAACAATTAATGTATAAAAAACACCAATTGGAATAACCATTAATGAAAATAGACTCCCTAGACGTAATTGGCGGCACAAATACGTCCATGGACCTTGCGCAATATTCAATATATTTTTATTGTTTGCTGTTGCTATTTCATGAAATGCATTCTGAAGATTCATATAGGTATGATGATATGCATCTTCATAATTTCGGTTAAAGAACTTTTGCATATCATTTAATAATGATGCATCAAAAGATATATCAGGATATCCTATTTTAGCAAGTTCATCTTTAAACACCACTTGACTTAACTGCTTATCCGTTTTTGCGAAACAATCCATTTCAAACATTTGATTCCACAAATCATACTTCTTTATATCCGGATAATTTTCAAATCCTTTAACGCCCTCTTTTTTTAAACAATCAATTGCTTCATTTGCATTTTTACTCTTCCAATTTAAATATTCTTTATAATTATTTAACACTTCAACCTGTTCAGGTTTTATTGTTTCACCCAATTGTTTTTTTATAACATCGATTTGAGAAATTGAGTTTTGACTCTCTGCAATCAATTGCTCATTATAAATGATATTCCTTTCCACATCATTCTCCAGGTTTAAAAAGTTCATTGAAAACATATTTACTATCAAAAAGATCAATAAGCATACTAAGCTAGCTTTGCTCCTTAAAATACTTTTCATCTCATATTCCATATCTTTTTCTCCTAATTTGCCCCATTTAGATCGATTCTTTCTAAATATTTAACCATACAAAAATGAATGATTACGATTAATAAAATAATAATCCAAAGAATCAAAGAATTTATTGAGAAGATAGAACTAAATAAATTAATGTCTGTTAATAAAACGAGCAGACATAGACAAGGAACTAATAGACTTATACCACTGTTTTTTGTAAGAATTGAAAGCACTTGAATCATAGTTGATAGAAAAGCTAGTAATACGATTGTTATCATTAAATTATTCATACACCACGTGCTAATAGGTACGAATGTATTTTTAACTATAACAAATACTTCATCTCCTAAGCCATAAGCGAAATATCCTAATACAAATAAAATACTGATCATCATCAAACTCATAATCATTGTAGCTATTGATGTTACAATTGTTCTTGATAAATAAATTTTCGCTCTTGAACCCGTCATTGTGAACAGTAACTTATAAGTATTTGATTCAAAATCTTTAGACCAGCAGTCAAAATTAGATAATATGACACATGCAAGTATTACAATAATTGGGATCCCACCAAAAACAAAAAAATTAGATAACATATAATATGCTGTTGGCATTTTTTCGTATACAAAATCGTAGAATTGATTTTTCATGTACATATCTTGAAGTTTGATTCGATTTTTTAGATCTCTTTCATCATTACGCAGCATGATTGAATATGATGAAAGATCTCCACCTTCATCAATCACTTTTTGAAGGAGCTTATCTCTTTTTATCATTGTTTCAGCAATACAATGTGCGTTTTCATGTTCAAGATTATAAGACACCAGTCTGCAATTTTCTAAATCTGCCTGCCAAAAATCTCTGGATTTTTCTAGTTTTTCTGTGTCTTCACCAATTTCTTTCATCCTATTAATCTGCTCTGTTATTATTTTAGATCTGGTTGCATCTGAAGTCACCATTTGCTCGTAATAATGAACTTGACTCGAAATATAATTATTGTGCTTTGGCACAAAGTAGAAACAAAAAATCAAAATCATAGAAAGACATCCTATGATAAAAATGCCTATATTTCTTTTTGAAAAGAAAATACGGATTTCATTATAAATCAGCATTTTCATATGCTTATCCTTGGTACAAGTTTTGATAATATTTCTCTAGACCTTCTCCTTTGTCTTCAATTGAATAAATAGAAATATTATTTTCAACCAATAAGTTGATTGCGTTAGAAAAATCATTATCTGAACCACATTCTAATCTTATATGTTCATTATCATTCGTTACAATATAGTCTTTTAAAATCTTTTGTGCACATTGATTATCTGAAGTTTTGATACACGAAATATGTTTTTGATGAAGCTCGTCTATTGTCTTATGTGCAATAAGCTGACCATCTTTTATAAAAATAATTCGATCTACTAACTTATCTACTTCACTTAATTGATGACTCGATAAAAGAATACTTGTACCATCATTACGTATATCCAGAAGTTTCTTTCTTAAATCAATAATAGCCTGTGGATCCAATCCATTTGTTGGCTCATCCAATATAAGCAGTTTGGGCTTGGTCATCATTGCCAACGATAAAATCAAGCGTTGTTTCATACCCATGGAATAATGCCTAACTTCTTTTTTCAATTCACTATTTAGGCCACTAAAATCTTCCATTTCTTTAATTCTGCTTTTATCCAGTTTTTTCCATTTTGCGACCATTTTAAAATGATCCTTACCCGTAAGATTGGGATAAAGAGCTGGATATTCGATACTAACACCTATGTTAGATAAAGCATTTACCCGATCTTTACCTATGTCATATCCATTAATTGTTATTTCCCCTGAAGTTGGATGATATAAACCAGCAATACACTTCATTATGGTAGATTTACCGGAACCGTTAGGCCCAATCAATCCTAATATCTCATTTTCATTAATACTGAAAGAGATATCTTTTAAAATATTTACTTTGTTTATTGATTTAAACAACCCATTTACCATTAAAACCATAGTGCACCTCCTTTGTGTATATTTTTAAAATTACAAATTCAAATACTTTCCATCAATTTTTTGAAATAATTCTTCGTCATGTGAGATTATTATAACAATATGGTTTTCCTTTAAATTTCTTACATATTTGATAAATACGTTTTTACTATATACATCTAAATACGAAGTAGGCTCATCAAATATCATAACTTTCTTATTTCGTAAAAATTCCCTAATTAAGCATATTTTTTGACATTCTCCGCCTGATAAATTCGAACTTAATTCATTAATGTTTTTTGATAAATATTCATTTGCTTCATCATATGCTTTTATTAACCCAAAATCTAACAAGTAAGTTTCTATAGTTTTTATCGATATATTTTGATTTAAACTAATATTTTCATATATAGAGCTATTAATTAATAAACCATGTTGATCGATAAAACTAACAAACTTCTCTCTAAATGAATACATATTTATATTTTTTATTGAATATCCATCAACCAAAATATTTCCGTCATACTCCGAGTATAACCCTAAAATAGAATTCACTAATGTAGTTTTTCCACTTCCGTTTTTTCCAGAAATAAAGTAAATCTCGTTGACTTTAAATTTATAATTAATATTATCTATAATTTTGTTTTGTGTATTATATGTGTAAGAAAAATTGTCTAGAAATATCTCTTCTACGTCTTCTATATTCATATTTCCACAATTATCATCTTTCAAATTTTCAAATTCAATTATTCGCTGATAGCTTACATAAGCTGATAAGTATTGTTGGTATAAAGTTGAAAAATACTTAAATGAAGTGATAACATTCCCAAGATATGTGGACATTATTGTAAACATACCTACTGATAATTTTCCATTTATTACTTGTACACCTCCGATTATATATAAACATATTTGAAAAATCATCACTATAATTTGCTCACTAACGGTTAAAATATATGTATATTTTTGGTTTTCTAACAACGTTTTTTTTAATTCATCATTCTTTTTTGTTAATGGTTTTATTAAAAAATCAGTATAATTATAGATTTTTGTAAATTTTACATATGTTAGCATTTCCTGTAATTTAGAAAAATATTCAGATTGTCTTTCTAATACAAGTTTTTTTAGTAATAAGACACATTTAATAAAACAGGATATAGACATCATTAATGTCAAATAGACTTGTAC
>OIWL01000227.1_pt1 | contig 82140 bp, 100 predicted proteins | sample 1587561 | NCBI WGS metagenome assembly OIWL01 (sample SAMEA3888903, study PRJEB22519) | human gut metagenome | biome: human gut; feature: human-associated habitat; material: faeces | place: Denmark | collected 2010 | reverse complement strand
ATGCAATTTCCATATGCACAGCAGTAAATAGTATATACAAGCAAAAATATACTAAAGAACTAATCATATGGCACAGGGGCTGTCGTACACAAAGTACGGCAGCCCATCTTTATAGAAAAGGAAAACGCTCCGCCTACCCTAAAATAGAGTAAGCGGAGCATTTTTACTATCTGCTAAAAAATATTTTTACAAAGTAATCATTACCTCACGCGTATGCGCCTGCCCTCGCCGTTCGCCAAAAAAAATTTCGCCCAGCTGCAATCTGCCGTCCACAATCTTAAAGACATCGCTTTCAAACGTGCCCACCTTGGTTTCAATCTCCACATTACTGAACGCCAGCTCGCCGCTCTGGTCGCTGAAGCTGCCGCGCAGGCTCAAAAACGGCACCAGCATATATGTTCCCTTGCCCGTAGAAAAGCTGCCGTATACCAAATTATTGCCATGCGGTCCCTCATTGCGGAACTTAATCTTCAAGGCTACGCTCGTATTTATCTTGCTGCTTTTGGCAGCCAGCGAAGCCATCAGATTCTTGCCGTCAACATCGATTTTGTAATAGCGATTATCAAAATGATACAAGCCTATCGCATCAAAGGTACCGCCGAAAATGCTGCCAGTCACATCCTGAAAGGTTATCAGCGCATTTTCATAATGGTAGGTGCCGTCGATATTAGTAAAATACAAATCGTTCAGATGCAGCTCCTTCAGCGCCAGCGCACCATCAATCACAGGTTTTTTCAGGCTGCCGGTCATCTGCCCAGTCACCGTCATCGCATCCTTAACATTTTTCATGCCCAGCGAATCCGGAATAACATCATACAGGCAGATATTGATATTCGTCTTCTGCTCCCCCTTCAGGTCGCAGGTGCCGTCAATATTCAGTCCCTTGCCTGCAATGCTGCCGCCGTAGCGTCCCGCAGCTAAGTGCAGCTCCAGCCTTTGATGCTCATGTATCTGCGCCGTGCCGTCCACGTCATTCAAAATAAAGTGACGCTTTTTATATTCTGCCGACAGCACCGTATCATGCAAAATCAGCTTAATATTCGGCAGCCTGCCCTTAATCTGCAGATGACGCTTTTCCATAGGCACCTCGTCCGGCAGGATACTTTCCTCCGCCGTCTTTTTATTCTGCAGGATATCCAGGCGCATTTTATCATCAAAGCCCAAATGAATATAAGCACCGCTCAGCTCCACCTCCTGCACCGTATCAATGCCTGCTATGCGCAGGATGATGTCCTTCGGCTTGATTTTGATACGTCCCTCGGGCACATCCACCAGGCGTTCGTTCTCCGGCGAATCCCAGGTCAGGTTTTTAAAATATACATTGCCCCAGATATCGGCACGCAGCTCCTCGGCCGTCACGCTTCCTGCCAGCACCTGTTGCTTAGCCATATAATAATTAAAAAGCTCCGCCGCATGACGGCTGGCACGCTGCGCCAAAAAGAAATAGACAGCGCCGCTCACCGCCAGCAGGCAGACTACTATCATTGCCAAATGAGTTTTAGATAATCTGCGTATTGCCTGCAACATATAATCACCACTTTCGCTTATGAATCTTCCTAAGCTCAGTATATCACCACGCCGAAACGCCCGCAACTAATAGCAAAGGCACAGCAGACCTGTCACCAGCATCTGCTATGCCCCTATATCTATACATATTAAATTGTTACTTCAAGAAGTACGTTCCGTCGGCAGCCTCCGCCACAGCGGCAGCAAAAAATGCCTGCGCCAGCTCCGCCAGATACGCCGTGTCCTTAACGCCGGCCATTTCGTAGGCGGAATGCATCGCCAGCTGCGCCAGGCCGATATCCACCGATTTGATTGCTACCTGAGCGGTAGAGATATTGCCTAAGGTAGAACCGCCTGCCATATCCGAACGGTTATAGAAAAGCTGCAGCGGCACGTTCGCCTTTTTAGCCAGCAGCTGCACCAATGCGCCGGATACCGCATCCGTAGTATATTTTTGGTTAGCGCTGTATTTGACAACCACACCCTAATTAGGATAGGTCTTGTTCGTCAGGTCGTTCTTATCCGTATGATTAGGATGCACAGCATGCGCATTGTCCGCCGAAAGCATCAGGCTGTTGGCCAAAGACACCAGATAATCCTCCTCGTCCCTGCCCAATGCCATGTTGATGCGCTGCAGCGCATCCTTTAAGAAGGTCGCCGCCGCGCCCTGTTTCGTGCCGCTGCCAACCTCTTCGTTATCCAGCATGCAGAATACCGGCACACTCTCGCCTGCTTCTGCCGCCAAAAAGCCCTGCAATCCGGCAAACACGCACTGCAAATCATCCAGCCTGCCGCCGGCAACATATTCCTGTTCCAGACCGACTGTAGTCGCCGGCATTCTGTTGTACAGGAAAAGCTCCGTATCCACAATCTGCTCTGAGGTAACGCCGCAGGCCTCCGCCAACAGCTTCTGCAGGCTGTCCTTAGTCGCAGCACTGCCGATAAGCGGCAGCATATCCGTCTGCGCGTTCAGCTTTACGCCCTCGTTGGCTTCCCTGTTCATGTGGATTGCCAGATTCGGAATCATCATCAGGTCCTGCTCAACATTAACAAGACGCGCTTCCAAGCGGCCGTCAACGTTGCACAGCACACGTCCGGCAACGGAAAGCGGCCTGTCAAGCCAAGTGTTCAGCAGCATGCCGCCATACTTTTCCACATTCAGCTTCACATACTTTTTATCTACCACAATTTCCGCATTATTCTTCAGCTTGAACGCCGGCGAATCGCAGTGGCAGGCGTAAACCTGAAAGCCCAGGTAAGCCTTTTTGGGAATCACAAATGCCAGCAGCGCCGAACCGTTACGGCTGACATAATATTTGCCGCCTTCCTGCAGCTGCCATCTGCTGTTTTCCTGCAGCTCGGTAAAGCCTGCAGCCGCCAGCTCCACCTTAATATTTTTCACGGCGAAAAAGCTGTTGGGCGTTTTATCCAAAAAAGCGCACAGCTTCGCATTCAGCTCCGTATAAGCCATTTCCATTTCTATCGCTCACCTCTTATAAAAATCCTTGGTATATTACTCTTTAAAGCGCTCACGCAGCAGCTTTATTTCCGCAGCGTAGCCCGGCAGCTCGTTAGGTGTTTCCAAGTAAAACGGCAGTGTGCGCAGCGCCGGATGGTTAATCACCGCCGTCAGCGCCTCCAAGCCGATATTGCCTGCACCGATGCACGCATGCCTGTCCTTGTGGCTGCCGCAAATATTCAGGCTGTCGTTCAGATGCACCGCCTTCAACCGCTCCAAACCAATGATTTTGTCAAACTGCGCCAGTACGCCGTCCAAATCATTAACGATATCATAGCCACCGTCAAAAATATGACAGGTATCAAGGCAGACGCCCATCTTTTCGTTAAGCTGCACCTTGCTCAAAATCGCCGCCAGCTCCTCAAAGCTGCGGCCAACCTCCGTGCCCTTGCCGGCCATCGTTTCCAGCAGAACCGTGGTATGCAAATCCTTGTGCAGCACACTGTTGAGCAGCGCCGCTATTTTTTCTATGCCAACCTCAGCTCCCTGCTTCACATGGCTGCCGGGATGAAAATTATACATATTCCCCGGCACATATTCCAGCATCGCCAAATCGCCCTCCATCACCATCTGCGCAAACTCCAGCAGCTTTTCGTCTGCTGCACATGGGTTCATCGTATACGGTGCGTGTGCCAGAATGGGCGCAAAATTGTGCTCCTGCATCAACGCGTTCAGCGCCGCCGCGTCCTCCGGCTTCACAGCTTTCGCCTTGCCTCCACGCGGATTGCGCGTAAAAAACTGAAACGTATCGGCACCGATCGACAGCGCCGTCTTTCCCATCGCTAGAAAGCCCTTCGATGAGGATAAATGACAACCTATATGTAACACTTGCTCAATCTCCTTTGCTATTTTTCCACCAGCTGATAGCTTTCCGCCAACAGCTCCTGCACCAACGAAATGTCTGCATCCTTTTGCAGCATTACCGTCAGCCAATGCTTTTTGTTCATATGATACGCAGGATAAAAATGCTGCCTGTCCACCAGCTGCTCAATCTTTGCCGGTGGCAGCTTAATATTCAAAACATCAACCTTCCCCGCCTTCGCTAAGCCCAGGCTTTTATAGGGAATCGTCATAAACAAAGCGTACCATTTATTTCTCCGCGCCGTCTTAAAGGTAAAATTCTCCGGTGTTTCCGGCCACGGAGCGTCGGGTACAGTGCCGAAGCGCTGCGAGCAGTAATCCATCAGCTGCAGCTTAACATTGCTTTTAATCAGGCACTGCGTTTTTATTTCCTTCAGCAGAGCCTCTGCTTTCTCGCGCACGCTCATAACGTAACCGCTGATGTTATCGGCAACGTTAAATGGCAGGTACTCCTCATCTGTATCACGTTCCAAAACATTTACGGATAAGGCCTTGCCTGCAAGCGTAACGACAGCGTAAAACTCTGTTTCCGGCAGTGTCTTGCGCAGTGTCAGCCCTGCGCCCTCCCGCACAAAGCCGTAGGCCAGCGCTTTTTTTATATCAACATCATATTGGTCTAAAATCGGATAAAGCATTTCCGTTCTCTCCTGCAAATAAAATTATATGCACCACCGGTATAATCGCCTAAGCAATCAGAACTCCTGCACAACCTCAAAGCGGTACTTTTGCTTAATCGCAGGATATTTTTCGCGGTCCACCTCGCTCATAAACATAGCGTAAGGACGGGCGCAAATTTTGAACGGAGCATACAGCGCCTGATACACCACCAGCTTTTCGCCGGTCTCCGTGTGCTCGGCAAAGGCCAGTATTTTATATAAGTATTCCGTCGTAGGATTTTCGACAGTTTCTCTTTTAAAATGGCGCACAATGTCGCCCATATGCATTTCTCTAGTCATAGTATTAACCTCCGTATTTTGTTTATATAATTATACTACAAAATACAGCTTATATGCCACGTGCTTCCGAGGTTAATAATTCTTCTAAATGTGTTTTCCAACACAAGCGGTTCAAGATAAACTAAAATCAGCATATATAACATTTAGCCGCAAATCTTTACCTTTGCCAAAGCCTCCTGAAACTTATCGCCCAGGGAATCTGATAACTAAATTATATACGATACCATGGACAGAAACTGTCATTGCTCTCATAAAAAAGCTATAGAATAAAAATTTTACATCACCTATGCTTAAATTCATCCTGAAAGCAAAAAAGAGGATAACGTACCGCGAAAGTACATTATCCTCGTGCTGTTATAGGTAACTAACAGCCACATCCCTATTCTTATATTACAGCCTCATACAAGTTCCTAAAAGTTTAGCAACAACTTCACTCCGTAAAAAAAGATTACGCCTCCGCAGACAATATTCACCCTGCGTAAAAATACTGTATCAAGCCTGTCTCGAAAAACCAAAATCAACAGCGTCAAACCTTTGTGGTTTGTCTGTTATAAATTACTCTTTTCTAAGTTCATACCGTGTGGTACGACTTCCACCAATCTGTTTGATTTGACCACTATCTACCATTGCTTTCAGAATACGACCAGCCGTAGACTGACTAACCTCCAACAGTGTCTGTGTTTCTTTTCTGGTAATCATCAGGTGCTCCCTTAAAAATTGCAGAACTTTTTCCTCATTTGAATCCAAGTCCAGATCTGCCGCTTTTTCAAAATCCTTGTGTACTTCTGCTGCTTTTGGCGTGAAATTCACATTAGGAAGAATGATTTTAAAAGCGTTGTTAGTTGTCTTGATCTTAGGTTGCACCAGAGCATTTGCATAAGCTCCCATGATTTTCTTCATGCCGGTGCCATATGCTTCAATCAGCTGCAAGCGGTAAAAAACATTAGCAAGGTGTGGATTTCTGCAAACAGAAACACCCATCATCAAATCGTCAAGTTCCAAACCGGGAAGCAGCCCGCCGATGGACACGAATTCAATCCGATCATCGTATATGCTGATCAAGGTGCTGGCTCGGAAAGAATAATCTCGGTGTACTAGCGTGTTCAGCAATGCCTCGCGGACGGCGACCTCCGGGTAGTCCCGTGTATCAATCCGCAAAAGCTTCCGAAATGTCGCATGTGTCTGATTGTGGAAATCAATATAGTCGTAGACATCATTGAGTTGCTGCATCAGAGAGCCGGAAAACTCCCGGCGATCCTTAAATACATTCTGATTGATTCCTTCAAACACGGCCGCCTTGATTGTGTGGGGACACTGCTCAGACAGGAGCAACCCTAGATTCGTATAAATGCAATCTGCGGAAACGATTTTCAAAGTCTGCATTTGCGGCTGTCCAAATACAACATTGCGTTTTTCAAATTCCTTTTTTGTTGCCTCAAAGGTCAATGCCTGATTGATAGACCGCATATTCTCAAAGCTATCTCCATCGGTTTCCTTGATCATCTGCCGAATAGCCGTATCTGTTGCCGGTACAGAAGAATATCCCTGCCGCACATAGACACCCTCAGGCCGCAGTCCTTTCTTTGCCAGATAATAGGGACGGTTTGTGCCGCGCTGAATGTTGACGGCCACAACTGCTTTTCCATCACATTCTAGCGTTTCATAGTGAATGAAAATAGTAACATCCGGCTTTACGGCATCCCGTACCATATTGGAAATCTGCAAGGCACATTTACCCGCATTTTCAATTCCCAACACTGTGCCATCGTCTGCCACACCTACATAAATCGTGCCTCCGTCACAGTTGGCAAAAGCAATAATCTCTTTTTTGATGTCATCCATCACTATGGACTTTAATTCAACCGTTTCTGTTTCCCGGAATCTCATTCTGCTCACTCCTCAGTTCTATTCTACCCATATTCTAACCATTCTAATCGTCATTGTCAATCATATTGGTTAGAATAATGAGTAGCAAGGGCATCAACAAGAGCAGCATGTGTCCTAAATTATATATTATTCGGGACACTTGGCACAAATTATCAGCTGCAAGCGAAAAAAGGCTGACGCGCACCTTTTTCCACGATCACCTCGTTATTATATGTTATACTTTGTTCATCGGTTGAACACCGACATGTTCCAAAAATCAAGCCTACTGAATTACTGACCATATAATCCAGTAGGCTTTTTTATGCTTTAAAAATTTTTATTTATCAATCTGCTCTTATCTATATATATTTCTCCGTTAACCGCATTTTGAAAAGCGCTTTTATCAGGATTAACAAATCTGCCCATCTGCTTTAACATCCTCGCATTTCACGTTACTTTTATAATAGAATTATAGCACAAAGGACTACTGCAGTAAATAATAAACAGCATTGGAAATTATCTATTCTATCCCGACACTCATGCATATAAAATCATTTTCAAACAAAAACAGAGAATAGTGCTGTTATACACTATCCTCTGCTTTTTATTCCACCAATCAAATGTCACGATTGGACTACTTCTGGTGGAGATGACTCAGATAATGCCAAAGATACATACAATTATCAGCGCTACCATACAGCGCCGAGATATAGTTGCATAGTTCAAGGCCTGACTTTACGTCAGGCCTTTTTTATACATTATCTAGAGCCTCTTTGATGGGTGGTATAGCTTTTTTGATAAAAATCAAATGATACCCACGGACCGAAGGCCGTGGGTATCATTTATTATTTGGATATGGCGTAAATTGCCGCGCTAACAGCAATGGCCTGCCAAAGCAGACGTTGACGCTCAATGCGCCGCGTCCGCCGCCTCTCCTGCTTGAGCTCCGCTGATAAGCTCATCAATGATTTGTTTTGCTCGTCGATTATCTTGCCTGAGCTCGCCAACGAGCTTTTGGCAGTCGCTAGCTCCTGTCTGAGCAGATTGATTGAGTTCTGTTGCTCTGTCAGCGTGTTGCTCTGCCCGCCCAACAGCTCCTGCAGCTGATTCAATCGCTGCTCCTGCCTGCTTGTTATACTCTGCAGCTCTTTGAGCTTGCTGAGTGGTACTTGTACAATTACCTCTTGCTGTGTCTGCGTCTGTACCGGTGTGGCCGCAGCCTCCACTCGACACGTAGCCAGCAACGCAAAGCAGAGCAGCAATAGTGAGAGCGTAGCCAAACACAACAGCTTCGCGCTGTCCTTTAACATACATCATCACTCTCCCAGCTGTGCCAGCGCGTCAAGACACTCGCTATTAAAACGACTATACAGGCCCTCTCGTAGAGCTGGCGAGCCGTTGGTCCACTCTCGCGTGCTACATACGTCAAGATACACAGCCTTAATCATGGCTTTGTCATAAGCTTTGTCGTCTACGTAGCTAAGATTCGGATAGCCCAGCTTATTGCATGCCTCTACAAACATCTCGACAATATTGCCAGAGCCGTACTGGACGGCGCGGCTCCAAACCACGTCGCGCATCACGCTGTTATGTTTGCCCTCTACGTCATACATTGCCTCACGCAAGGCCGCAACAGCGGGTTTGTAATATGTATCCCTGATGTAATTATGTTGTGATGCCGCGAAATCGCTTCTGTTGGCGCTGCATGCGAGCCAACGCCAAGCGCTGTCGAAGCCTGCGGTGCCAACGGAGTTTTCCGCGAGATTGCCTGCAAACCAATAATTATTGTTGTACAGCCATTGGATGTAGTCATCAACCACGCCCATACGGCTCGACATTTGATACATGCCATAACTCTTGCCGCCAGCATCACCAAGGCCGCTCGAAATGCAGCCCGGGTTGCCGTTACTCTCATATCTTTTGCTCAAATCGCCTAATATTATTGCACCCTCTTTTTAACAATTGCGACCAGTCCTTGCGCAGCTTCAACGCCAGCAGCATCTAAATTTTCGATAATGCTTAGCAGCTCCGTCGCCGTCAGATATCCAATGATGGTTCCGACGGCCCACGTAGGCTTTGCTAACTCAACCATAATCAAATCAGCACTGGCAGCCGCCATCACGCACAGCAGATAAATGCAAATCTTTCCCAAAAATCTGTGTTTCATCACTTCGGATTTGATTTCTCCGGCGGAGCGGGCCGCTTTGATGCCGATTAAAGACTGCATCAAGGTTGGCGTTTTGCCCTGCTTGACAAGATAGTCATGCGCAATGGCAATCCATTTTGTCAGGCAATCCAGAAAAACCAATGTGCTAAATGCATAAAACAAAACTGCGTTCTTGTGGAGCAGCAGCGCCATGATAGCAGCTAGAACTGCCTTATAGCTCCATCCCTCATACAGCGTTTTCCCAGCTCCAACAGCAGAACTAATAAACAGATGGTAATTCATTTTATCCCTCCTCGCCATACGCCTCGCCAATGATAGCTTTGTACCCTTCCTCCGTAATCCATCCTTTGATTACGGCATCACGCACACGCTTTTCGCTCCACAGCCCCTGATCATAATATCTCTTTACCAAATTATACTTCTTGCTCATAGCTCATTTCCTCCGTTTCTTCTTCGACTTCCACGCCAGTCATCATACTAATGTAATCCTGATCAGCTTTAATTTGCGCCAGTTCAGCAGCCGCTACAGCCGCGTCCTGCTCTTGGCAGATGTTTTGCGCACGCTCAATTCTCATGTCCTCACCTCCCTCCAAAGATTGGCATAATATTTATCCATGCGCTGCAAGAGCTTAAAGCTGTTGCCCTTGCTTACATGGTTGTGCCAGCTCGCATAGCATTCATCAATCTTTGCGCGTGTTAGCAGGCCTTGTTTGGCAAGCCTGACCATGCGACGCAGCTTGCGTTGCTCATGCTTTACTCGCGCAGGATTGACGCTCATGATGGTTTTGCCCGTAATAGTCACATGATAATCAAAACCTAGCCACCTAAAATTATGCTTGATTGGCTTAATAGTCGTTTTCTTCGGGCTTGGCTCAAAACCTATCAATGCCAGCTGTCTTTTGATTTGGTATAGCCAAAATTCCAACACATGTTTATCGTGATAGATAAGCAGAAAATCATCCATGTACCTCAAGTAAAATTTGGCGTGTAGCCGCTCTTTGATATAGTGGTCTAGGCCGTCCAGCGCGGATATGCCTGCAATCTGCACCATCTGACTGCCCGGGTTGTACCCTACGTCGCCAGAATATTGCCCATCCAGCACATCTGCGGCCATCTTGTATACGTCTGGGGCTAAATGCTTTCTGAAGGCAACCTTCGCTACATCATGTCGCATATGCGGATAATAGCCTTTGATATCCACCTGCAGAATATAGCCATCATAGCCATGCTGCATAAAATATTTGTTAAGATGCTGCTTTAGCCTAGCTCGTGCAAAATCCGTGCCTTTGCCTTTTTGGCAAGCCGCATTGTCGTACACAAACGGCCGTGTCAAGGACGGATACACGGCATTGTCGTTAAGGCTGCGCTGATATACGCGATCTCTGAACGATATGCTCAGCCCATCCCGTGGCTTAGGATAAGTGATTTTGACAGGCTTAGGCCTCCTTGGCTTGTACGTGCCATCATTGAGCTGATTTGTTAATTTAGTGATTTCTTCGATGTCGTTTAAGATAAAATGCGATACCGACGGCTTCCAGCTTACGCCGCAACGGCACTTGCAATATGTATCATATAATGCATCATAACTAATTAATTCGTTTTTATTCATTTTTTCTTCTTTCTGTGGCACCATAGCGCCTCAGGCCCGCAGGTTCGGCGCGTTGCCACAGTATTGTTTAGCCGTAAGGCAAGGATAACAGGCTCCTTGTGATTGGTTAAGAGCTTGGCCGCATCTGCTGCGCAGATGTTTTTGACCATGCTAATAATCACAATCGGCGCCACCGCATTGGCCCAATTAGCGTTGTTGTTGTTGACGTTGCCAGTCGAGTTGACGTACCACGTATTATAGGCGTTACCACGGTTGGCTGAGCGCAAGCGGACAGTCTGCGATAGCCTGTTTCCCGGTTATTAGCTAGGCTATATAGCCTTTGCTTTTATATTCTTGCGCATTGGCGTCATGCCAAGCGCGAGTGAGCTGGCGTGTCTTGATAATTAGCTCAGCCCAATATTTTACGCGTCTGCCGGGTAAATGATAGACCGGTTTAGCCAAATGTATCAATGTCAGCATATCGTTGCATTTTATAGCTGCCTCGTATTGATAGCGCAAGCGTAGCTGTGCGAGCTGCGTTGATTTTACCAGCACGTTATTGGCGCGCATTGTAAGCTTTGCGATATCTTTAGCCGTGCTCACTATATCATTTGTAAGCGCAGTCTGGTATTTTAACTTAAATACGTTGGTATTACAGCAAATTTTTATCGTGTGGGTAGCTAACTCATTTGCCGCCATAGCTGCAGCAAGCTTATTTTCGCCGCGCTTTCCTACCGGTACGCTCATCATTCATCCTTCTTTCTTATGTCCCGGCATCCGTGGGTGCCGGGATTATTAGATCCTTTGATTAGCTAATTACGACAAGCGGCGCCACCGCATTGGCCCAACCAGCGTTGACGTCGCCGACGTAGCCAGCCGAGCCGACGCACCACGCACTATAGGCGTAACCACGGCCGGCTGAGCGCAAGCGGACAAACTGCGCACTTGTCTTGCTCGTCAGCGCAAATTGTTTATAGCGCGGATACGTGCCATACTGCGCAATAGGCTGACTGCTGCCGCTGATGATGCGCCAATAGTCGTGTGGTACGCCCTCGCCGCCGGCTGGAGCCTGTGGTTTGATATACATTTCTTCCAGCGACGGTAAAAACACTCTATCGTATGTAATATCTTTTTCCGTTGCTTTATCAGCTGTTTCGCAGGTGTTTGTGTAGGTCACAACCTTTACAGGCTTAATTGCTGCCAAAAGGTCAGCAGGCAGGCCGCTCAGATAACCGGCTGTTGTGTCCAGGTTGTCCGGTGCCAAATCAAATTTATTTTGCGGAGTCCACCATTTTCCTTTATCGGCATCGCTGTTGAGGTATTGTCTGATGGCGCTCTGCGACCAGCGGCCATAGCCGTATGCTGTGCGTTGCAGGCCGTTGATGTTGCTCGTGCCGTCGTAGTAAGGTCCCCAAGCGTTAATCAGGCAGCTGCCGGTCGCACCCTTCTCGACCTTAACGGTCTCAATAACCGTTTTGCTGTCCACGTCATAGCTGCGTACATCCCAGCTTCTATACGGATCGTCTGCGATGCGGCGGAAGCCTGCCAATTTGCCGCCGGCCGGAACAGGCTTGGTGAGTGTAAAACAAAAGCTTGCACCTTTTACGCAATCCTTGGAGCCCCAGCTGTGGTCCAGCGTTACATAATAAGTGCCTGCAGCAAGCTCCGCTTCTGTAACATAAAACGCCTGATATTGACAGAACTGTACGGCAACAGGATGAGTCCACTGCGTCGCCAAATACATGCCGGGTACAACATCGCCATTTTCCAGTTCAACATCGCCGTGATGGTCGACGCGCCACGTGTAATCGTTGTACTCTTTGTTATTGTTGGCCTTATCTGTCCATGTATCAATAAATCTATCACCAATACCATATACAGCCTTTCCATGCCCAGCTCTCACGAGCATTGCTACCTTATCCCATGTGCTGTCCAGCGTGGGAATCTTATCCTGCGCCATCAGCGCCAAATATGCATTTTGGACCTGCATTTCCTTCAGAATTTTTTGTCCAGTCGAGTCCAGTAAGGCCGGATCAACAATTTGTTTTAATGCCATTATCCTTCTACCTCCTTGTAATAAACATAACACAATTTGCCGTCTTGGATTGTAACGCCGGCTGCAGCCAATACAGGCTCAGTGACAGCTGTCTGAGCATCAATGGCAGATTGTGCTGCTGCGTTTTCGCTCAATTTGGCCTGGCGCTCACTTTCTGCAGCTGCATCCTTGCTGCTTTTAGCATCATTCATATAGCCTTCGGCCTTGTCTGCCCACTCTTTAGAGCTGTACGTGCCATCTCCGCCGGGCTTTGTACCTTCGGCCCAGTTTTTGCTAGTTGCTTCGCTTTTTGCGGCTTCGCCGGCACTTAGGCGCGTGCTGTCTCGATTGGCCGCAGATGCTTTCGCGCTTTCGGCAGCATCCTTGGCCTGCTTCTCTGCTTCGACGGCGTATTGTGCCGCTTTGTCAACGATAAGCGCCTCGGTGCCGCCTGTGCTCAGAACGGCTATTTGTGGATTAGTCTGGTCATCTGTCTTAATCATTATGTACAACCTCCCTCACAATAAATGGTGCTGGATAATTAAGCGTAAAATGTCCGCCGGCAGCCGTCGTGCAGGTCATGTCCCAATAATTAGTTCCGGCCGGAATCTGGGTTTCCTCCGGCGACAACCTGATAATAAATCCATCGCCTTCCAGCCCGCTAAATTCTTTGACAATCAACGTCTCCTGTTCTGACGGATCGGCCTTTACGCTAAAGCGGATTGTATCATCAACCTCAAGCGAATAGCCTTCAAGCCGGAAGCCCAGGTTGACCGTATCGCCTTGAGAAATTGATATCTTCTGTCCTTCAATTTTTAGCATTTTGCGCCTCCTTTGCTGTTCGCTTAGCGTCGTAATAAACGTAATGGCATAAGCATAATTTTTTGCGCAAGCTGTCGGGCATCACAGGGCAGATGCCTCGACAATCACTGACGTATCTGCAATCTGCACACATCAGCGGCACGCTTGCTTGTACGCGTCGTGCATCGTTGCGTTCCGCTGTGACCTGACAGTGATAAATATTGCCTGCACAGTCAATCGTCAAGCGCTGGTCAGCTCCACAGCTTAAGCCAGTCGGATTGCGCGACCGCAGTCGCTGCTTCATGCTTTCGAGATGCGGCCGTCCCTCGTTGGCCAGCTCCATGATAGCCACATAATTTTCTTTGAGCAACTCGTATTCTTCGACGCTTGGCATATGGTCGAGGATTTCCGGCTGTGTTAGCTCAAACATTTCAAATGTCAATTGCCAGTCTCCACCGATTTCCTTGCATCTGCTCACAAAAAAATCATATGTTGCCTTTAAATTGCAATTTTTGCGGCTGACAACGCAATTGAAGCCTGTAAAATGTTTAAGCGTTTTAAGAAGCTCAATGTAATTATCGGTCAAAAAATCCTCACAGCGCAAATATTGCGCCGGCCCGTCATGTGATATGCCTACATGGATATCCAGCTCATTGAATAGCTTGACATAATTTTTATTTAAACACGTTCCGTTGGTTAGCAGGCTGATTTGTTTTTCCGGGTATGCCCATCTAAGCTTTTTTAAAAGCCAGCTTAAATTTGGATTGCACAGCGGTTCGCCGCCCCAGACGGATACCAGATTGCACCCGCTCATGTCGATTAGCTCAAAAACCTTTTTAAAATCAAGCCTCGTCTTTTCTCCCAAGATGTTATTGCTGTTTAGGCAGTACGCGCATTTTAAATTACAGCATGCTTCCGGCAGCATCAATCTTACCTGCTGCATGATAGCACCGCCCTATCAATTTCCAAAACGCGGCCTTTCCGTCTGCTGTACGGATAGCCAATGTACGCATTTTCTCCCGGCACGTAAACAAATTCATATCTGTTTTCTCCTTGGCGCAGTTCCAGGCATTGGCCTGCATAATTGATATGCATATTGCCGTTCGCCGCGTCGACAGAAGGCCTGCAGGTGTTAAGCTCCAAAATCAGTTTTCCGTTGTCAATTTTGGCATCCAGTAAATCAAATGTAGGCATATATTGCCAATCAAGCGGATGGATGCAGTCAGCGTTAAGATAGAGCTTGTTTGCGTAGCTATTTGTATCGCTGTCCAGGCAATATTGTCCCTTTGGCAAAAATACTTTGATGTATATCGTGTCGCCATAACGATCAAGCTGCATAAGGCCGTGCAGCTGCGTCAATTTTAAAAACTCACTGTGGGTTACATCCATAGCCTCGCACAAGGCAGAGAAGCCGTAATGCACAAGCAGCTTTTGATTGAGCGGGCTATAGATAACCATCGCCACATTGCCATTGGCAATGCAATTTGTGTTTATCGCGACAGACTTTTTAAAATCTCCCTCAATATAGCTTAATTTGTAAACCTCGCCTGATTTGTCGAGCTTTACTCGTCCAGGCAATTCCACGACATCAGCGAAAGGGAATAAATCTACTTTTAGCATCACAAGCACCTCACTAATTTTTCCAGCTTATTCTTCGGAATATGAGCGACAAAATTGCGAAACATGGTATAAAGCTGCTTGTAATATAAGCACTCAAGCTCATGCGACTTGCTCTGCACACAGGCGCCGCCACACATCGGATAGACGTCACAATGAGCGCAGTCTGGAAATTTTTCAAGCAGCATCAAGGCGTTTTTATCAGGCGATAGGCTACGTATATACGAACAATTAAACATTTCTCCGTTTGCATTGACTTTAAGACTATGCTTGTTAGCGCAGTATGTCTCGCCAAAATCATAATCAGCGTTATAGGCAAGCCAAAGCTGTGAAAAGATTGCTTTATAGCGCAGATTGATAACGCCGTATCTGCTGTAAGTATCCCAAAAGCTATATATAGCCCTGCGATAATTTTCCAGCAGATTTTTTACATCTTCCTTTGTCAGCGCATATTGCGCATTAGCTGCATTGGTGTGATGGGCGATATGCGGAAAAAACATCATCAGCCTGCCAATCCTTTTTTCTGCCGCCGCAAATTTTCTCAAGATAGCGTTGAAATTTGTATTGCCATGAGTCAGTGTTGTGCTGACGCTAAAATCATGGTAGTCGATAGCCTGCTGTAACGGCTCAAAACCTCGCAGGTTCTCCGTGCCGCCGTCAAAGCTGACAGTGACACGGAAATTATGCTCCCGGAAATAATCAATGTACTGTGCCAGCAGCACGCCATTAGTCGTGACGGCAAATTTTGCTCTAGGATAATGAGCAACAATTTTTTTGATGTCATCCATGTAGAGCGTCGGTTCGCCGCCCAAGAAGCGAATTTCCTGCGGCTGGTAGTCGTCAATTAGCTTAAGCAAATCATCTGTTATCCCGTGCTCATTTTTATCAGGCTCACGATGGCAATAGGCGCAATTGAGGTTGCATTTGCTGCCAAGGTAAATTGTGATTTTTTTAATTTTCTCCATCGCTGACCTCCAGCCCGACATCGGCCACGCCACTATACCAGCGCCAGCCCAGCTTAATTTTCAATTTCCCGGTGTAACCCAAGTTATACCAGCGGAAGCTTCCGCGGCCGCGGACCAGCTGAACGCGTTGACAATTCGCGATTCCGGCCGTGCATTCGATAAAAACTTCCTCATTGTCTTCCTCGCGATTCAATTTCTCAACAAAATTGTTGGTGTATTTTTGCACTTCCACGTCAACATATTCTCTGCCGGCCATCGCTACCGACAGACTTTCAGCAGTGCGTTCGCCGCTTTTGCATTCTGCTTCATCAATAGCAATGCTATATGTGTCCCAAAAGCTATGACGCTTCGAGCCGTTTTTAAAAACATCATCAATGTCAAGATTGACGATTTCGGTCGACATTCCCTCCGGCAAAAAGATATTGCTTGTCTTGGGGCTGAGACGGAAAAGCTGCAGCTGCAGCTCACAGATTTCTCCGCTCACCGTGTTTGTGTCCAGCTGAGCTAAAACCATTGCATCTAGCTCATTTTCGATTTCCTCGTATTTTACGCGACGGCCCATAGTGAGCTGATTTGTTGGTACAATTTTAATTTGGGACCGGTATTGGACGTTGGCTTTATCGCGGATCAAGAAGCCGGCATCGCGATAGAGCAGGCTGTATGTACTATGCCCGGATAAAGGCGTTCCGTGTTTTCCCACCTCAATATATTTTTTATTGTCGGGCAGGAAAACATGTGCAGTAAAACGGCCGTCATCGGTCACACGCAGCTCCGCGCGAAAACGCGAGTCGTTTTCCCTCCAAAAAATCCTCATTGTTACTCACCTCCATCATCGCCGCAATTGCAGTTGCAATCGCAGTTAGCACGGCAGACGCTGCCTGCGTTGCCGAAGCTGCCTTTGCCATGGTCATGCGACACGCTGACCAATTTTTTTAAAATATCGGCCAATGTATAAGCTCCACCCGTGATGCCTTGTTTTAAAGTCAGCATCTGGCCGCTGCCGTTGGCCGCTTTAGCGTCGCCGCTCCACGCCTGCAGGCCGCTCGGGACAACGAGCTGAGACTGCAACGTTAAATCAGACTTTGTGCTAATTCTGCCGTTAGCATCGACAGTTAAGCCGTCGCCAACAGTAACGCCGCCAAGCACGCTAGCCGTCGCAGACGGCAATGTGTATTTGTTGGCGTTAGTAGCAATGTTGTCCAGTTTTCGCTTGTCGTCAGGACTCATAAATCCGGCCGTACTCTGCGTTGCATTGATTGCAGACGCTGTACGCATTTCCCATGTAACATAACTATCAGTAACCGCTGTGCCTTTTGCGGTCCAGTCCGGTTCAGATGTTCCGGATACGCCTGTCTTGATGCAGACAGCTATGAGTCCGGCGCTCATGTTAGGGCTATGCACAACAGCTCCGGCCGGATACTCCGTCTGGGGCTGCCATAACAAATTACCAAGCGCTTGCATAATGACGTTTTGGTTGTTCAGAAAATCCTGCATTTCCGCATCGGTTGTAGGATTAGCATCGGTAGGATATTTATTGTAATTGCCAAAACTCGCTATTTTAGGTATGCTCAAAAAACTCACATCCTTTCATCACTGTAGCCCTGCCACGTGATATCTACAATCGCATCAACATAACCCTGCTGCCAATTGCCATCCACAAGCTCCAGCTTATAGATTTTTATTAAGCACGGTGTACGGCTAACAATCTCCGGCATATATATGCCCTGCTGTGCTACATCGCCTCTTATGCTATCAATGTGTACGGCCGTCGTAGCGTAATGTGGAGTCTTTATGGGTAAAGTTAATCCGGCTTCCGGCACCTTGAGGTTTTCAAAATGCTCTTCGCGATCCGGCACATCTATGACGGCAATCAGCTTTTTGAGGACGGTCTCACTAGCTCCGCCCGGCGTTTTGAAACGCACATTGATGACATCGCCAGCGCTCACGCGGAACTTTGTAGCATAAGGCTTATATATTGAGTCTCTGCCATTGACGCAATAGGTTATATCCGCAGCTCCGTCAATCTCATAAAGTAAATAAAAATTACCAGCCGCAGGGCAATTTATAGTCGCTTCGACCGTAAAATTTTTAAAGCCCTCGTTGTTCCAGAAATTCGCCTGCGGCTTTTCCCAGTAAGGTGCATCCTGGGCGCTATAATGGGTGCCGCTCTGCTTGCTATGAATAAAGCCGTCAGAAAAAATGTTGCCGTCCGTGACAACAGCGTTCCAATTATTCTCGCTGAGGTCAATCTTCAGCAGCACATTATCTTCCAGCGGATCGCCAAGGTTAACTGTGCAATGAGCAAAATTCTCGCTTTCCTGGCCGGCGTTGTCCACGGCCTTAATCATTACCGTGTGTGCGCCCTGACGTATCGTCGCCGTTTCGTATGGCTGTGCGGTTACGAGGCCGTCCTGAACGCTGTAGCCCATTTCCCAATTTGGCACTGTGCCCTGCGTGTATTTCAGCCTAAAGCCAGCAATATCGTTTGGTTCCGGATACGTAAAATTCCAATAATAACGACGCATGCCGTTGTGCAGCACCTCCGTATCGAGAGATTTTACGTCCGGTGGCAGCGCGTCATCGCCAGGAGTAATCGGGCCAATTACTGCGCCTAGGCTGCGCTTAAGGCCTTTTCGTGCAACTACCTTTACGTAGTAGCTTACGTAGGCCTGCGTATCAATTTCAGCCTGCATGCTTGTGGTATTGGTTATGTTTTCCCATGTCGTGCCTCGGTCAGAGGACAAATAAACGGTATAGCTTTCAGCTTCAGCTTTTTCAGGCAAAGCCCAAGATAAAAACATTCTGCTTTTTGCCTGACCTTCAGGTCCTTTGTAAGCTATCTGATGCGCTTCAAGATTCACGACGTCCGCTAAAGTTGTTGACAAGGACGGTTCCTGGTCAGGTATGTCGTAATTTTCGTCAAAAACACCTTCCGCGTATTCTATCGCGGACAGCGTATATTCGAGGTCTTTGGTTCTTGAGATGCTCGTGATGGTAAATGGTTTGGCCACGCTGGCAATTTTTCCCAGGCTAAACAAATCGCCTTGATTGGCCTTGATGATGCCATTGGCTATAAACTTAACATTGCCATAGCTGCCTTCTGCTGACAGCACATTATATGTTGTCAGCGTATTGTCAGCGCTATTGCGTATCATGAGGCCATATTGATTTCCAGCGAGGTCCAGCTCATCGAGGTCTATCGGCAAAACAACATAGCCATTTTTGCAGGCTGTTACTCTGCCGGAGATGCCCCATTGCGGTACGTCATGCGCAATGAGCACAACATCGCCAACCATGCAGCCGATGCTTTCCACATCTGCCTTAAATGTCACCGTCTCTTTCAGCAGGCGATTGCAATAAAGCTGATACTTGCCCTCGCGGTACGCCTGCTCATAGCTCGTGATGCCATCCATAGCGATTTGTGTAGGCTGGTTAGGGATGTCTAGGGCATCGTAGTCGTCAGCGTAGATTGTAAGCGTAGTTTTCTCGTAATCCTTATCCGCATCAATGTAAGTCAGCTCTACGCTGTCAGCACGCTCTTCCGTCGACATATAGGCTTGGCTAAAGCTGCCCTGGATGATGTTGCCCATGTTAAAAAGCTGCACCGGCTGAGTTTTGTGGTCGTAGATGCAGCCATATTTCGTGCCAAATTGCACAACCATACCACGACCTACTGGAGCGATGTCCTGATTGATGATTGTCCAAAAATCTTTCAGACCAGATATCTCAAGGTTTATCTTAAGGTTCATTTTGTCGCAATTATCGGCCCATGCTTTGAATTGATCATATAAGAGCAGCTCTTTAGGTATGCCCTGATAATCGTAAACGTACTCTCCGCTGTTGATATCTTTGAGGCGTTCCGCACCATGCAAAAAATCATATGCAGCCCACGCCGGATTGTCAGCCGGCCGCTTTTCGTAATCTTTCGCCAGCGGATTCCAGACATAGACATACGCACGCTCTTTGATAAAGCTCAGCTGCGGAGTGCCGCCGCTAAGCTGTTCCGTTGCTTTGGCTTTTATGCCTAGCAGGGCGATGCCGGGATAAGCAAAATCGTCATAAATAACGCTGTTAAGCTGCGTCCACCAAATGCGCACGCCGTCGCGGCTGCTGTCAACGCTTGCGCTGCGTGCGACCACCTTGAGGCGTACCTGATACTTGCCCGGCGCAAGGTCATCAACGCGCCAGCGTTTGCGTACAGCGCCAGCTTTAGCGCCGGATATACGGTTTTCGCCCGCAGCAATAACCTCGATGCAGTACGTCCCCTGTGCCACCTGGCTGATTTTTGCCTTTGGGAAATTTATGCCGAAAACAGTAACGTTGCCGGAAGCCGCCGGCGCAAACTCAGCCTCTGCGGAATATAAAAAGCTATCATCAGCAAGACCGCTTTTGTCTGAGACTCTTAAGCGCACAAGGTCGTTAACCGTCCGCGAGATGGCTACGTAATATTTGCCTACAGCTTTTTTTGTATCAGCAAGCGTCGCACCCAGCTTATTTATGGTTATCATCTTGTCCTTTTGGACAAAGGCCGTCCAATTATTCGTGCCAGAAAGAGCATATTGAGCCTCTATGTCCACCCATGCCGTCGACAGGCTGCCATTATCGTTTGCGTGATAAAGACCATTGGAGCATTCCAGCTCGATGATGATGCCCTCAGTGCTGTTGCCCTGGATTTCATCTGTACGCCATTTGTCTTCAGATAGTTCGTAGCCCAGGCCTTTGCTCAGGACCGTGTCATTGAAATTCGCGATGACCTCCTGCTCGTTGCTTCCAGGCCTGATTTCCAGCAAAACATCCTCATAATTTCCGACAGGATTAGAGTTGAGCTTGATGTCACTTATCTTTAGTTCGCCAGCGCCAGCAGCCACAAGCCAGTTAAAATACTGGTCGTTACCGTTGTTGCTGGTAAATTTCATGATGGATTGGCCGCCACTCTTAACTTTGCCGTAGGTAATTGAGATGCCGTTGCCTTGGCCGTCCATCGTTTGCACGCCGTTCCAGCTGTAAGTTGGATCCTCGCTGGAATATTTGCCCGTGTCAATTTTTGGAGTAAAGAAACGGCTCACCAAACTGCTGCCCAAAAACATAATGGCAGCAGCCGCCATATAGTTGGCCGCCGCCGTCCAGGCGCTAGCGCCAGCAAAGCTGCCCCATGCGCCGGTGGCCATGTAGCCGCCTACGCCCATGGATACAACAGACAGCGCGATTACAGCTATCAGGCCAAGGAAGGATTTGCCGCCCTTTGCAACCTTAGGCATGACCACAATAATGCTGCCAGCCTTAACCGGCAGCTTGCTGATATCCTCAACGACAGCGTTAACCTTGCGGCCGTCAATCTGTATCCACGCTTCTTGATTCGGGAGCTGCTGGACAAAATCGTCCGTATAAAAATTTAGAGGCTTATCTGTGGCCTCCGACAATTTAACAACACGGTCACGAGCAGGGCTAAACGGGTTTTTTACAAAAATTACTTTTACCATTCAGCCAACCTCCTCAGCCAATAAATTCGTAGATGCCAACAATTTGTTTATTCCACGGCAGCGCCGTGATTGAGCTTACGCATACGCCAATGCGCTCACGTGTATGGATAAATTTGCCATCGCCTATATACACGCCGGTATGATTAACGCAGCCGGGCGGTGCGTTGAATCGCAGGCCGATTAGCGCTGGCACCGGTATCTGCTCGCCGTGTTTATAGTCAACCTCACGCCAACGACCATTCTTTACAGCGCCACGATAAATAGCATTGATTTTATCCTTATCATCCACGCAGCACCAATATTCGCCAATTTTTTTACCATATCTGGCAAAAATCTCTTTGGTAAGGCCATAACAGTCGTAGCCTGATTTACTTCGGCCGTCCTGTACAAAAGGGATGCCGATTAAATCACTATAATCAATCATACATACAAGCCTCCTTGCGGAATGCCTGGGAAGCCGCCAAAGCGTTTGCTGTTGCCGCGCTCACGGCAATCCGATAGCGTGTGATTGCAGCTGATCAAATTGCTCGTACAGCCGCAACGTACTCCTTTGTATTTAAAAGAACAGGTATTTTTGAGGTATCGTCTCCAAGGCCTGCGGCTTTTGCTGCTATAAGCATTGCCTAACGCAAAACTAACTTTGCTTTCCGTCACGGTCGTGGATTTGACCGTAAAATACTCCTCAAAATCAGCTTCCGTCGCCGTCAGGTCGTCACTGCGCACGCAGCGCAATACAACCTTACTGCCGGCGCCGCCATTGCCACGGCTCAGATAATACTCGAGGTCGCGCGACGTATTGTCGACCTCAATAGTCGCATTTGACAAGGTGCCTTTGTTGTCACTCTTGCTCTCGGACAGTGAGAACGGGAAGGCCTGCCAAAGCTGGCCGTTCCACGTGATATCCTCGTTATTGTGTACAAGGTAAATATGCTCATCTTCGCCGTCTATGATAATTTCAAGCAATAGCAGCCAGGCTGCATCCAGCTCCGTGTTGTTAGCGCTGGCGATAGCTGCTGTCGATAATCGTAATGCCATATCACACCTCCTGCAGCTTGACCGTCACAGACCAATAATTGCGCATTTTTAGCGTAAAACTAGGTGTTTCCGCAAAACGCACAATCTTTGTTATGTCGGTCGCAGGATGAGTCCACTTAAAGCTTTTGGAGCCATTTTTGGTTTTCTTGACGTAAAAATCATCCAGCATCTCCTTCTGGTCGTTATCCATGCAAGACCACGTTAGCTCATAGGTTTTGCGATTGCGAGTAAAGCGCGGCCTTGTCTTGACCGTGCCGTCCTCCATGCTGGAACGAATGAGGTTGTCCTCCAGCGTTTCTTTGAATGGATACTCCGGATTGTCGATAAACACTGGGAATCTGAGTTTGTCCATTACGCCATCGCTCCTTTCAAAATATTGTTGATACCGCCGTCATTTGTAGCGACAGCCTCAAGGACAACGTTGATAATATAGCCTTTGATGTCTACATTGACATTGGCTTTCGTTGCCTTGACCTGTTGGCCAGTTTTGTTTTCAATCACCACTTTGACATTATTAAGGCTGTTGCTGCCGTTTAATGCTTTAGCGGTCTGTTCGGCCGTATATACGCGGCCGGGCTGACTAAAATCAACCAGCTCAGGTCCTTTTTCGCCAACGATGGCCCATCCTTCAGCGCGGCCGCCTTTGGCATGGAACGACACCGGCGACCAGCCAGACATATCGGTATAGAGCTTGACACCGCCAATGCTTCCGGCAGACGAGCCGCCGCCCATGCCAAACATGCCCATTATGGAATTCATGACAAGGCCCTGCATAATGACCTTCATCATTGTGTTGAGGATAGAGCTGCCCAGGCTTTTAAACAAGTCATCAAAGCGCTCGCCTATCGACTTGCTCTCAGTCAGCATGTTTTGGCCAAAATTAGTAAAGCTGTCTAGAATATCGTCAATGCCGGATTGGATGGTTGCACGCTGGTCATACGTTTTATTGCGGATATAATCAAGCGCATCCTCCCATGCCGTCTTGTAATCAGATGCTGTGGCGCTCTCCATATCCTTGACGGCATTGGAGTATTCCTGCATGATTTGCAGGCGCTGCTCAGTGTTGAGCTGCTGACTGCTTAAGATCTCCTGCAATTTATCCTGATAGCTGGTCAGCTCCTCACGACGCAGGTTGTCGGCTTGCTGAGCTGTCAGCTGATGAGCGTCCTGCTCAGCCTGTATCATATCCATGCGCTGCTGATGAGCCTTGATGGTCTGGTCATTGTTGGCCAGGCGCTTTTCTGCCTCAGCGTATACATCCATAAGCCTTTGAGCTTTTTGGATTTCTTCGTTAGGCACACCGGCTTTAGCAGCGTTTTCAAGCTTAGACTTCATTTTGGTTAATTCTTCATCCAGTTTAGCTGCAGCAACGGTTGATGCCTCGGCGGTATCCTCCAAGATTTTCCGATTAAGTTCCGCCTGTAGGTCATGGACGTTGCCCAGCTCCTTCTGCAGCTTCTGAGCAGCGCGTTCGGCAGCACGTTCGGCAGCGCGTTCTGCTTGGCGTGCTGCTGCAGATGTACCTTTGCTACGGTTGCCTTTACCGGTATCGCCACCAAAATCCTTAGGCTGGATTGAGCCGATATCCGGCATGGAGTTATCGAGCGGCTTGTCTTTTTCTGGCTCACTGCTCTTGCCAGCGTTGGGGTTGCCAAAATAGCGCCTTTTGGCCTCATCCCAACTGATGTCATGAGTTAGAGCGTACACGCCCGCAGCTGCAACGCCTACACTAGCACCGATAGCAACGGCGGCACCGCCAACAGACAGCATGCCTGCTGCAGCTTTAGCGAGAGCGACCTCCTTATAAGCATCACGTAGTTTGCTGAGAGCGGTAATCATCATGCTTACGCCCTCGATGGCCATACCAGCCATCGTCAAGTACTGCCCTGTGCTGTAAGCCCAACTATCAGTATCGCCAGTAACGCTTTGCAATACAATGCCTACAGCAGTAAGAGCGCCGCCGGTGTAGCCCGCCCATTCCGTGAGCTTGGCGAGCTTACCGGACTGCTTATTAGCGGCGTCCGCAGCTTCCAAATGCTGTGTTTGTGCTGTTATTATCTGTTGAGAGAGCTCGATATTGCCACGTGCAGCCTGCCTTGCTGCCTGATATTGGAGCTTCCCGGCTTCTTCAGCCGATAGTCCCAGCTGTTGATATTTTGTGGACAACGACTTAAGCTGTGCAGCTAATTGGATATAACCGTCTTTAGCGGTCTTTGTAACAGCCTTTTCAACCACCTCTCGCTGACGAATAGCGGTCTGTTTTTTGTTCTCCTCCTGCATGACAGCCTGCGCAGCTCGTTGCGCAGCACTTATTTCGGTTTGGCTAGCTTTCTGAGCGCTGGCAGCGTATTGCGTGAAATATGAGGAATTGAAATTCTTCGCAAAATTGTAGGCTTTCCACACAGCGAACGCTAAAGTGATTTTTCCGGCGTTATCTAAGGCTACACCTAAGGCCGTCCCTAGGCCCTCGACAGCAGGAACAACTACAGGAGCGACAATCTCGCCCATCGACTTAAAGTCTTCGACCATGTTGGCGACATGTTGGCCAGCGGCCTGCAGCTTGTTGGTCAGGTCTTCGTTTATGCCTAAGTTATCCGTAAAAAGCAAGCCGGATGTCTGCTGCATAAGCTCCTTGTATTTTTCTTGGACGGGCTTCACAGCAATGCTCATTGCTTTTGAGAAACCTTCCTTGAGTTGGTCTTCCATACCGGCAATGGTGTTAGGCGTTTCCTGCGCTGCACGTTCAAAGCCTTTGAGTCGCTCCATCAAGAAATTGAACAAGCCTTCACTGCTGGCTTTTGCAGCCTTAATGTCAGCATCCGTCAAGCCTAGAGCTGTTGCTAATGTGCTGCTCGCAGGTGTAATGCCGCCCTGCACCAAATCACGCAGCTCTTGTATAAGCTGTGGGCCAGATAAGCCTAAGGATTTTACTGCATTTACGCCGGTGGTCGTCAGTTTTTGGATTTCGTCAATCTTCATACCAGCGCCAAGCCCCGGACCTAAAAGCGCTCTAAACGTCCCAACTAATTCTTCTGATGTAGCTGCGGTTTTCAGAGCATCCTCGTTCAGACCTTTGATAATTCCCTGAGAAGCCTTTAGCGCCTGATTCCATTCCATATTTTTGCCATTGATGGTAGTCATGGATGTTAAGATACCAGCCATGCCAACGGCGTTGGTTTCCATGGCCTTATTAAATTGCAGGCCGGAGCTTACCAATTGACCGATGCTGTCGCTCAGAGCGCTAAAGCCAAACGCGCCAGCCGCCATTTGCGCACCTATGGATGCGTAATTTTTAAGGCTGCTGCTGAGATTAGTTACGGCTTTGCTTGTGGCCGTAGCTTCACCCTCGATTTTGCGCAGAGGTCCACTCATGGCATCAGTAAGCGATATCTTTACTCGTGTTTCAGTTACTTTAGCCATTTGCGGCCGCCTCCTTTTGGTTTAAATATTTTATGTCCAGGTCTTCCAGCTTGCGCAGCCTGTCGATAATATGCCTGTTGGTCTTTATGCCGCTCATGCGACATATACTTTCGATTCCCGGCCAATCATAGCCTAAGCAGATAACTCCGCCCATTCCCGTTGCCAATCTATAGCAATTAGACGTCAGCTGCCTTATACGCATAACCTGCACGTTGCCCGCCATAATTTCAGGCGGGCGATAATCGCAGGCTGTGCAGTCAAGCTCAGGATTTAATCTGCGGCAGTCTTTGCAGTAGCCTGCTCGTTCGTACTGCCAGCGGACGCAGGCTTTAAGTTTTTTAACTCGTTCTCGTGTACAATGCCACTTAATTCCATCGTGCGAGCAAAGACTGCGCTCACGTCAGCGACAGTCATGCGCTCTACAGGTGCGTCAGGGTAAATTTTTTCCATGATAAACTTCATGCTCAGTCTTCCCAGACCGTTCGCATCGTCGGGGTTTACGTCCTGATACGCCTTCTGCTGCTCTTCCAGCTCGCAGTACTCATTAAAATTTAAGCCACGGCATTCCAAAATGTACTCTTTTTGCTTCATTTTCCTTCCTCCAATCAATAAGCTGTGTTCTCGTTTACCAGTGTTACCACCACAGCACTGCCTTGAGAGCTGTTTTCGTAATAGGCGTTGTAGGTCAAGCTTTGCTTGATGCCGCCAGGTCCCTCAATGGATGGGCTGGTGCGTGCAAATTTAAGCTCCGGCAAAAGTAAGCTGATGCTGTTGTCTCCGCCGGTAAAAATGATTTCTGCACTTGTCGCGGTATTGTTGGCCGCCATATCCAGATATTCCATAGAGTCAAAAAACGCTTCCAGTGTGCCGGAAACAGTAATCGCGCCTTCGCATATTGCTTCACGATAGCCGTCGCCGCCAATGCAATATGTATCGCCATCAAGACCAAAATCAATATCAATGCTAAAGGACGTGAGTTTTCCTTTGACATTGCCACCTATTTTCGCAGATGCCTGGAAGTTTTGTGCACGTGCAAATTTCGGTTCAACAGGAGATTCCGACATGCTTGCTGTCGCCTTTTCTTCTTTCGCGCCCATAACGCTTACTGTCGCCACAAGCTCGCCATCGCCGCCCACGCTGAGCGACAATTTGCTAACCTTGCAGCCTTTGTCTCTAAGGTATGTGTTGATGCCTGGGAATGCTTTCTCAAGCGTAAAGGACGGCTGAGAGTCGCCAACCTTGAAGACATGCTTATATTTGCCTGCGCTGCCTTCCGCTGCGCTAGCAGGTGTGCCAAATGCGGCTTTAAGCCAATAGCCAAAAGAAACGTAGTCAAGCGGCACGGCAATGTCGCCAGAAACATCATTGTTTCCCAAAATCGGCTCGACGGGATTTCTGTTGCCGCGCAGAGTTGACGGAGCAGTGCTGCTCTGAGAGCAGGCCACGCCATTAGAGTTGATATCCAGTCTAATGGCCGAAGATGATGCTTCCGCCGGAGTTTCTCCGTAGATGTTTTCAAAGGCAATCAGTGTTTTTGTTTTTGAGCCAACGCCCCAAGGACACGTATTTGTCATATTGTTTCATCCTTTCTTTTAAAATTTGTTTTGACCGCCAATAGGTATGTCAAGAGTCCAGGCAGCAATGAGATAACCCTCCCAGTAAGCCAGATTGTTTCCCGGCGGTGCGAGAGTGAGCTGCTCAACGTGCGTCGGAGGCTGGCAGCCATTTTTATACCTAAAGAGTGCATCCTCGATGAGAGTCAGCAGCTCGCTAATCCGCTGCTGGCCGCTAAAAACCTGTACACCTTTATCGGTAACAGCATTCTTTTCGTCGGTAGTGATGCCTATTTTGATAACGCATTGATATTCCGCCTTGGTCGCGCCCGCGCCTTCGCTTTTGCTGAAGTCGTGCAGGAACAGATAAGGCGTGTCGCCATCTTCCGGGATGTATGCCTCCGGCGGTCCCACAAAAATATTCAAAACTCGTCCAAAATGTGCTTCGCAGTATGTTTTCAGCGACGGATCAGCTGCTAAGCTGTCGCCCAGCTTTACTCCGACGGAGCACAGGTCTTCATTTTGTAGGTAGCTAACTAATTTCATGCGAACACCTCGTATTTGCGGCTTTTTGTTGTGTTGCGTACATGTCCGCCATTTTCCATATAGCTTTCAACCTTTTCGCGCACGTAATCGCCCAGCTTAGGATAAATGATGTCCATGGCAGGCTCATAAATAGGACGCTTTGGCACCTTGATGCGCTTTTTGTGCTCAGACAGTGGCACACCACGAGCAGCAAAATATTTTTGCAATCTAGGCGTAACCTCTCTGCTTGCGCCAAATTCCTGTATCCTGCCCTCCATAGCCGCAGATGAGCTAGTCCAGCCTATAGCAACACTCTGAGTTGCTGAATTGTATGAATAGCCTATAGCGCGTCTTAATTTGCCAAGCCATCCTTTAGGCGCTTGTTCATCCAGTTTGCGGCGCACTTCCAAAGGCACGCGTTCGCGCCATTTTTCAGCTAATCGCTCCCGCCCTAGCTTTTTGATGCTGCCCTGAACGTACCAGCCTAAGGATTTTGTAAGACTGGCAATCATACGCGGATTGTTTTCAAGATATTTTTTGAGCAAAGGGGTAATTTCGTCTTTGACATCTACAGTAATCATCTTCGCATGTATCCTCGTTCGTCACTGGTGACTTTTACGGTGATTTGCCCACCCACGCTGTCAACCAGCTCCACTCCGGCAACATGATAGCTCTTGCCGTTATAAATAATGCTGTCGTTACGCTGAGGATGAGGCACGTCGTCAATGCTAACCGTAAAAAAGCCATTGCCGCCAACCACAATATTATTGCTTTTGCGTCCAAAGCCAACCTGACATTCGTTTTCGCCAAGCTCAACTATAGCATTGATTTCTTGCCCGTTATAGCTGATTTTTTCCGCAAAAATACCATCGTCAAACGTCGCATTTTGGATAATTTTCTTAATATATTCATTCATTTTTGACCTCCATATGGAGATAACGGGACGGCCAGCGCCGCCCCGTCAAAGATAGCTTTAGGCGCTAGCAGCCTCAACACCTACGTTGATAGCCACAAGCGCGCGAGTGCTGCCTGCAGCGGCTGCAGCCCAGGCGGTGCCAATCAAGGTATTGGTGCCCTTAGTCGCCGTCGCCTTGCCCTCAGATGTCAGATATACGAGCGCTCCCTGCGCGATAGCGCCGACGGAATTAAGCTCAAACACGCCGCGCATGGTCAGGGCGATAACGTCGCCAGCTGCGCCGCCGACCTCAGCGACACCAACCAAACCGCCGGGCAGCTTAATGATGTCGCCAGCGGCAACCTTGCCCGTGCAGGAGTAATCAATTTTATCGCCATTACGGCGGAAAACAGCATTTTCGTTAGCCATTATTATTCACCTCTCATTATTTGCCAGCGTTCTTAACAATGCCAAGAGTAGACAGGGCTTTTACGCCAAAGTCATGGTAAATGCGATATTTCCAGCCCAGGGTATCAAAAGATACCTGACTTTCAACAATCGGAGTCTGGTTGCCGTTCAGGAAATTAACCTGTACGCCGTAGCCATATCTAGGAGCTGCGGCCAGATACCACGCATCGGAGCTCAGAGCATCCAGTTCCGGATCAGAGATAATCTCGAATGCGTTTGCAAACGGATTGTTTACTCCCGAGTGAGCACCGTTCGGATCAGCTGCAGAATGCAGCAGCTGCGCAGCAGTCACAGCCTGCGCCACAGGTACAATCAGGTATTTCGGCATAACGCGCAAGAAATTGCCTTTCTTGTCTTTGGCTTTGCGCAGTTTTTCCATTGCCTCAGCCAAAGACGCTACGCTGATAGCGCCTGCGGTGCCGGTGTTGGCGGCATTGTAGGTTGCGCCAGCCAGCGCTTTGTATGCCTGAGTATTGATGTATGCAGCCATGCGGCCGGAAATGATACGCGGAATTTCAGTCAGCACACGCATGTCATCGTTGATAAACGCCTGACGAGTATAGCTGTAGGAACGGCCATAGGTCTCCAAACGTACATTTTCCTTGGATTCGCTCAAATTCATGTCAGTAAATTCGCCGTTCTCCGGAATGAGCTTTGGCTCAGCTTCTGCGCCAATTTCTACGATGTTGGCCGGGCGGAAGTCGTTTAGGGAGTCGATATGCGCCCATTCCTGATAAGTAGTGTTGGCGGCATCATAGCCGTCTTTGATGGTGTACTTAACTACATCCTGCAATACGCCAGGCAGGCTGCCGGTGGTCATAGCACGTTTGAACAGCTCAGTGTCGTCCATGGTGTACGCATTGCTTACGCCAGCGCGACTCAGCATATCAATGGCCATGTTGCGCATGGACATATGACGCAGGCGGTCTGCGCCCTCATGCGGTTTGGCCACATTTACACCATGACGCATCAGGATAGCGTCCACATAAACACCGCGCATTTCTTTGCTACGGTCTTCGTCAACATCATAGCGGGCGCTAGGCACAGGCTTATTGCGCTTACCTAAGATTTCCAGTAATTCACGATTAATGGTGGTGATATCCAATCCGCCATCAATCCATTTCTGACGTTGTTCTTCGTCAACATTAAATTTGCGGCACAGGTCTTCAATGGCCGCGCAGCGTTCGCGTTCTGCCTTGACGGCAGCAGCACGGATTTCCGCTTCATTCGGAGCGTTCTTTTCTTTCTCTTCCATGGTTTCCTCTCTTTCTTCATGAGCCTCGTGCGGCTCCACGTCGTTGGCGTTAAAAGGCAGGGAGCGCCCTACGCCAACGGTCCCATCAGCAGGTACTGTTACAATGCTGATTTCAAATACTTCCCATCTGGTCGCAATCCAGGCAGGTCCCTCTATGCCATCATCAGTGGTTGCGCCTTTTTCGACGACATCCCATTGCATGACGCGATAGCCAACTGATACGCCATTTAAAAAACCATCACGCACAAGGCCCATGATTTCTTGAGCCTTTTCGGTGCTGGCAAATTCGATGGTGGCCATAGCTCGACCATTTTCGGTCCAAATTTTTGTCGGTTTGCCCACGACAATATCTCTGTCGTGGTTATACAAGATAGGCATAACGCCATCTGTAAAGCGCTGTGTATCCATAGCCTCGTCGGTGCAGCGCAAAATCTCCTTCTCGCCCCACCAATCAAGACAAGGCGTCTCGCTGGCGAAAGACAAGGTGACAGTTTTGCTCTCTTCGTCAAAGCCTTCCAGCTTGGCGCTGCGTTGGCGAGGCATGTTCATGCGCTTTTGCAAATCACTTTCGTTTTGACTCGCCATCGTCATCATCTCCTTTCGCGGTATCAAGAGCTTTTCTTACTAAGCCAAGCTCCTTTGTTTTCTCCAATTCGACAGCAAGCTGGTTGATTTCTTCCTCCCAGTCCTTGCCTTTTTTAGCATAAATATCTTTCAGCGTAATCTGTCCCGTCGCCAGCATCACCTGATTAGCTTGGGCTTCCTTCAGCGGATCAATCCACGGCAAGCCCTGGCCAATAAATTCGTGCTTTAGGTATTTTTGGCGGTTGGCCATAAAATCCTTCGGCGCATGGGATAACCGTCCAGCCAAATAGGCAGCCGTAACCACATCTTCCAGCACGAAATTCAAAAAATGCTCAATGATAAACTGCTGCTCGCCTTCAAACACCTTCCAGTCTTCCAGCAGATTTTGTCTAGCGCTGGAATAATTGACCATAGACACGTCGCGCGTCATCATCTCGTATGAAAGATTGTGTCCAGCGCCAATGCGCCTATTAATAGACAGGTTGAAATCTGCGAGCTCACTGCTTTGCCCGGCCGGCACAAGCGTTTTTACGTCTTGTCCCGGATCGAGGTATTTGATTGAGCCTGCATCAATACGCTGATTAGACTTATTGTCCTTCGCCTGCTGCTGTTGCATAACAGAGCGGCCGATACTGGCCACGGCATCCTTCTGTGTTGTGATAAACACAGCAACAGCTGCGTTAATTTTCTGTTTGAAGGATACTGCGTTGAAAAACTCCTCTAAATCGCGGATTTCATCCAGCGCACGTACCAACGGCGTGATTTCGCGGACCTCGCTAGGCCGTGTTTTGTCAGCCAGGAAGAAAACACGCTCGGCAGGCACCTTTTCCACTTCCGGCGTAGAGGTAATGTCTACCGTCGCCTTTTCCAGAAAATAATTTAGCGGTCTGCCGTATTCGTTTACCTCGATGCCGCCAATGATAGGATTTCCGACCGCGCTCTTGATAGAGCCGTCGCCGCGGATATTATCCACCTCCATCAGCTGCAGACGGTAGGGAATAGCGCTGCTTTTGTCAGTGACGCGCAGAGCGAGAATGCCGCCATCGACAATGCGTCTGCGGACTATGAGCTTCAGGATTTCCGTCATGCAGAAGCGGCCCGTAACATCACAGTTGCCCGGCCTGCACCATTCTGCCCATAAATCCTCAACCTCATTGTTCCATTCTGCATCATCTGTGCGCACCTGCAAATTGAAGCCCTTGCCCACGACATTGCGCTCAAAAGCATTGAGGATGCTGTTTACCAGCTCCGAATTTCTTTCGAGATGACGCGCCTTGCTTCTGGCTAAATCTCTGCTCGGAGCATTGATGGCCTCGCCCTTGCCGTCAGTCGGCAGCCAATCGGAGCTATTGCGCCACGTAGGTACGCTTTCGTAAGCTGATGTCAGACGCATATTCAGGCGATTCATGGCGCGTCTTGCCGCCCAGCCGGGAGCGAATACGCCAATAACCCTGTCTATTCCTACAGACAAGCGTTCCAGCGCGGTAGGATTTCTTTGTCTTTGCATAAGTATCACCCCCTTCCAACGAAATTCACCTTAGTTCCCCAACTGTCACCAGCCGAAGAACGATAACAGTCAGCTATCTGCTGCTCAATGGCCGCTCTTTCAGCACGCAGCTCACTAAGGCTGGCATGTTCTACCCTGCCATTGCGTGTCTGTACAAGCTGGCCTGTACGCATGATGTTGCTGATAGCTGCGTCAACCTCAATTTTTCGACGTTCAAGCTCTTCGATGCTAATCATGTCTTTTCTCCTCTCAAATCTCAAATTGTGGCTCCGGAATAACCATCTCGCCTGCCTGCTGTTCCGATTCCGGCTGTACGGCAGGCGTAGAATCAATAATCACGTCCTGAAGTGCACGCATATTGACCAAATCCGCCATAGCAAAGGCGTATACAGAACAGTCCAGCAAGTGGTTTTGCTTTGCGCTTGTCTTTTTTACCCAATGCTCGTGACCTTTATCGTCAATGATACGGTGTTCTGCCGTAATCTGCTCAGCAAACTCCAAACTGCAATCTCTGTTAAGCATCCAGCTGCCGCGACCGATTGGATTTTCCAAGCGCTGAGCTATTTCGTTTTTGTATTGGTCTGTGTTTACTATCCACAGCTGCAGCGGCATACGCCCTGGCATTTTTGGCTCAATGTTCGACGGCCTCAAATAGGCTGCCATCTGTGTGGACGAGCCTTTGACCGGAAACGCAACGCCCTGATGTCGCCAGCAATAGTCATAAACCTCTTCCGTGCGATAGCCTGTATCAATGCCGTAGATACAGACCTGATACTGCGTCACGCCATCTTCGCCCTTCCAGGTCGTATCCATGATTTGCTCCAGCTCATCCCAATTCAGTGCCTTGCCGTAAGCCAGCGTCTGGCATGTTGTTCCCGGTCCCCAGCAGTCAATTTTCCAGTACATGTAGCCCTTTTGCACGTCAACGCCGCCAGTAAGCAGCTGGCACCACTCAGGTACGACATACATCGGGCAGTCTGTTTTGTGCTGGATGACAATATCTGCATCCATAACCGCCGATTTGCTTTCCCACGGCTCACCAAGCCAAGAATTGACGAAATTCATCAAAAGCAGCGGATCATTTTTGGAGCGGACAAATTCCGCTGCCATCTTGCCAAATGTTACCCACGGACTATATAGGGAATTTAGGCCATAGGCGACACTGCGCGGCTGTCCGTCGCATTCATTGAGCGGAAACCAGCGCCCGGCCAACAGCATATCAGGCTTATCCTTGTCGGTTATATGCTCGTGACAATGGCAGCACTCGTAATAAGCATTGTGTTCAACGACCGTCGCAGGCTGATGTGCGTCAAATTTGACGTATTTCCACGCCAAAGGCTGCATCTCTCCGCAGAACGGGCAGGGAACACGGTACTCATAGCGCACATCCGCGCTCTCATAAAGCTTGAAAATATGGCCAGTTTTGAGCGTCGGTGTGGACCAGAAGAACATTTTCTTCTTGCCTGCCCAGTTTTTGGTGCGTTCCTCAGCAAGCTTCAAAGGTGAAGCCTCTTTGCCCGACATTTTCGGGAATTTATCAATTTCGTCTAAGACGATGACCGGTACTGACCATGAAGCTAGGTCTGTAGGTGACTGTGCAGAGCCAAATTTGCAGAAGCCGCCGGCGTAACGCAGCATAGCGTTCTTACTGTTCCCGGCCGCATATTTGCCCTTGAAGCATTCGTTGCTGATGAGTACCTTCTGCAGACGGTCCTGTGAGAAGTCTTCCATGGCATCCTTGTTTGGAAGGACGTACATAACACGGCACGGAGCCTGCGCTATGATGTAGCCTAAGATGTTGATGCCGCATTCCGTACCGCCAACCTGCGTAGGCTTCAAGAATGTTATCTGTTCGACGCTGTCGCTGTTAAGCGAGTCCATGATGTCAACCAGATAAGGTACAAGCTCGTTACGCCACAAGCCAGGTCGCGAGGTTTCGTTCTTGCCCATGTAGCGATATTGAGCTGCCCACTCAGATACAGTCATAGGCTCCTCCGGCGCCAGCGCCAGCAGAGTCTTATTTATTGTGTTTTCGAGGACGTCCTCTTGTTTTTTTCTTATCGCCGCCAGACTTTCCAGCATTTCGCTGCTCAGTGAGTTTTCCTCTGTTTCTTGCGGCATCGTTGAGGGCTGCTCTGACATAGCCATCTATAAGCCTCCTTATCTGCGGCGCGAGCTCCGGGAATTGCGTGTAGGTCTCCATCATGATATGGTCTGCAATGGCCATCATAGAAACCTTCAAATTCTGGAACACGTCCGTCAATCCTTCTTCGACCACCGATATTTCGATAAGCTTGCCGGTACGAACCTTCAGGTCCTGCTCAGCAATGGCTGCTTTAGCTGCCTTGTATCTGATATCAGCTTCAGTCTTGCGTGCTTCTCGGGTTCCGTTGGCCGCCGGAGTCTTCTGCTCACGCTTCCAGCTGATGACCGCCGCCAAATCATACCAGCCGCGTTTTTCTTTCGGGCATCCGGCTCGCTCCCACTCTCCGAGCGTTTTGGTCGAAACGCCCATCATGAGGGCAGCTTTGGATGTCGACAAAAGCAGACGGTCATCGGCGGTGATTTGATACCATTTTTGATTCTTCTCAGCCGCCTGCTGATTCATACATTACCACCCCCATTTTTTTGAATTTTTTACAACGGTTTCGCCGCGCGATGCCCGACCACCGGTCCCCGCCGGGGCCCTAGGAAGTACCTTGGCCGTGTCCGCATGGAGTGAACACGTTTTTCGCCTTTAGAATGAAAGCGAAGTGTATGCTCACGCCTGCGCTTTGTTTTTTCTGCGTGCACACGCAGGACACGTAAGAAAGTAGCGTGATTATTACCTTGATAAGCAGGTATTTTCCGCTGGCTCAGGGTAATAATCAGGGCATAAAAATAGCAGCTCTTTCAAGCTGCTTACATTGTGGCCATATGTACCGGATTTCGGGTATAGAAAAGGCCGGAGTTTTTACGCCCCGGCCTTGCGGCTCATGCTGTTATTTTGTTATGCGTTTGAGTACGAAGCGAGCGACCAGATACCAGAAGCATATCTTACCACCCGTCTCGGTGCTCAGCAGTCCGCTGTAAATGGTGAACAGGAAAAAGCCCACCATGAACAGGTCTGTTGTTTTAACGATGTCTTTCATGTTCTTCTCGCTTTCGCCAGTATACATTATAGCACAGGTCAATAGTGCACTTCTATGCACTTTTGCCAACTTTAATCAAGTTTAGTGCTTTTATTTTTTGTACTTTCCCTCAGCCAAATCACTTAAAGCCTGCTCACATTCTTCTTTCGATACATGCTTTACCAATCTGGCAAACTCACGAATCAGTTCCCATTCATCTGGGAACGCTCTCAGCTGGTGCTGCGGACGCTGAACGCTGACTTCCTTTGTTGTTCCTACCGGTCTCCCAGCTCCGGCACGTTTACCGCCCCAGGTGTTTTTTACTTCTTCCATGTCTGCTTCACCTTCTTCCAAATCTCCCAATTTTTCATAACGAACCAAGCGAACACGCATCCAACGGCAAATGCTGCAGCACTCTGTTCATCCTTCACAACACTCATGATTGAGTGCACCATAAGCGCGATAGCTACAATCTCAAGCACGATTAATAAAATTACTTTTTTTGTCATTGTCTTTTCTCCAATCTGTGTTATAATAGGAGCAGGCGGGGAGTCCACCCCCGACCTGCTAAACTCCTTTATTCTTTGTCTGGCGACTTGGTTTGAGGAGTTTTTTCTTTTTGTTTGAGATATTCAAGCAGTTCGTCGATTGCTTTATCTGTCAGTTTCGTAACAACTGCAGTTGCAATCATTTCTGCTAATCTCTGGCCTGTTTCTCTATCCAATGTTTTCACCTCCTTGCTGTAATTATATTATACTACATCTTGATTGTTTTGTCAATGCTTTTATGAATTATTTTTCATTTTTTCTTCTAAAAATTAAACCTCAAGTTACAATTATGTAGCTTGAGGTTTTTGCTTTATTTGCTTTTAGCTTTGATAATCATCTCTAGTGCCTTGCTATGCAGCTTATGCATTCCACGCCAGCTGTAATTAAGTGCAATCATAATCTGTTCCCACTTCTGGTAATTCAAATACCTGCGCTGCATCACAAGGCGCATCGGTCCCATCGGCAGCAGCGCAACTAAAGCCCGGACTTCTGCCAGCTGGGCGCACAGCTCATTGCAGCACTCAGCAATAATATTTTCCTGCTCAATTATTTTTGCTACAGAATTTTCCAGCTTTTGGGCATTCCCGCTGCTGCCGCCAGGCGATTGGCTATAAGCAGGCGTTGCCTTCTGCGCAAGGTTGCGCAGCTCCTGCAGCTTATCCAGCTCTCCCTCCAATGTGCGCTGAGCATACATAGCGCCCTTCAGCTTTTCTTTTAGTTCTTCTTTGGTCATACGCTGCCCTCCTGCCGGTTTTGATAATCTGTATGCAAACTTAAAAATTTATTATGGGTATTTTCCTAGGGTTTTATATTCTTAAAGATTAAATTTTGCGTTTTAATCGTCTTTCACATATACGCATACCTCTAGCCTAGGTCTCTTCCTGTCAACGGAAAAATCCATATCACGCACGAGCACCATCTTGTCATCAAGATACACTGCACCCTCTAAGGCATCACAAAGCAGCTTATGCGTATTGTTCATATCGCGCCGCCTGCCGTCTGGCCAGAAGGCAACTATTTCCAGCACAATCTTTTCTTCCGGTTTAGGCACGCGCCAGCCTTCCCGATGTGCCAAAGCATTAGCAATATAATACGCCTCTTCCTTCCAGGCTTTCGCCAAAGGCGTGAGCACGCGGTTCCGCCTTCCCATGGCATTGAAATTTTTATAGCAATGGTTCACGGATGGCGGTATGGTCAATATTAAGTTAAGCTTATTCATTCTGTCACTTTGCTCCCTTCTTGCGCTTATAATCATCCCTAAGCTCCATCTTCGCTCTGATATACCATTCGCAGGTTACAGCATTATAATATTTCTCCACGCTGATGATGCGATAGTCAGGATGCTTTTGTTCAAAGTGCTTTTGCATGTCTTCGCAGTCTTCCGGCCAAAGAGTCAGCTGCTGGAATTGCTTACGACTTGTCTTGGTATCGCTTACAGATTCCAGCGGTTTAACAAGGTTACGGGACGAAGTGTATCTCTTGCGTCCTTTAGGATCTTTGCTCAGGTAGCATACCAGAGCTTCGATACCTCCATGCTCTGCCTGAATGCGCTTGCTGTTTGCCCAGCCGTGTCCCCATGCCTTTTCAATAGCATCACGGTCTACGCCACGATTAATCAGCAGATGATGATGCACTCTGCCCTTGCTGCTAACCTCGGTAACGTAGATGTATTTTAATTCCTTGCCATTAGCTTTATATAATCTTTTCAATCTGCGCATATAATTACGCAGTCTCTTCTCTCCCTGTTCCGGTGTATCAGGCAGGTTGTCATTATCATAGCTTAAAGTTAAATGAATGTCTTTGCTGCCAAAATTGCTTTTGGCCAGCAGTCTGAAATATCTGCGTGCCTTTTTATCGTTAAGGTTCTTCTGTTTAGGAGTAGTTGCCTTCTGTCTGCCACTTCTACAAGGTTTGTATTTGACATTCACGAAAGGAAATAAATCAATTTCAATGTAATCAGGCTTTTTGCTTTCACTGGTTCCCTGGCAGTAATATGTTTTTTCTCTTATGCCCATTCTCATTGCCATTGATTTATCCCCCTGATAATTCTTGTGGTCGCTTTGTTATTACTTACATACAAGCCTCAAAGGCCTCTGCGGACCTTCAAAAAACTTCTATTATATAATGAAGAAACCTGCGAGGCAGAACAGCCCCGCAGTATTCCCTTTATATATTCTTTATCATCTATTATTTACGCTAGCCTTTTGGCCAACATTTATTATGCTTCCATTCTCTGATGCGCTCATTGCGCATCTCGCGACATTCAGCCGCTGCTTTTGCCTTCGCCTGACGCTTCCCATTCAGTATGGCCAAGACAAATTTATACTTTTTGTAATCGCTGCATATTCTGCCGCAACCTGGGGAACGCACGTCACATTCTCTGCAGGGGCATGCTATTGATATGTCATATGCTTTCGCCCCACCAAAAGCATTAGCTGCTTTAATCATTTTCGCCGCCCACCAGCGCCAAGCCAATAAACAGAACTATGACAGTTGTAACAAGATTAATGGTAAAGTCATCTACATTATCCACTTGCTTATACGTCCTTCCTTTTTTCCGCCGCAGAGCGCAGGCCGCATACGTGCGATATACTTCTTCTTTTTGTCTGCGCCATTTGCAATGCTTGTATATAATCCGCTAGTTAAATATGAGCGAGGCAGCAGCTCTACGGCCTGCGCTCTGCGGCAGAGATATTTGCTTTATTATCTGTTAACGATCAGTCGAACCATAACCGCCTACACGTTCACAGTCTGCATTATCATCTTCGGTTACAAAATAACGTACAAAAATGCCCTGCATGCAGCGTTCGCCTTCTCTAATGATAATATTTTCACAACCGCTGTTTCTGAATTTGACGCCTATATTACCATCATTGTCCGGATTGTTTGCATAATCACTATCAATAACGCCTACGCCGTTAACCAGTGATAAGTTTGATTTCACTGCCAGACTGCTGCGGATGAACAGCAGCAGCACCATATCACCGGGCATAACAGTTTTGACGTTCAATGGTACAAGCACGCTTTCGCCGCCGGCCGGAACAAAAATGTCGGTCGGAGCATAAAAATCATAACCTGCGGAAAACTTAGTGCTACGCTGCGGCAGTCTGGTACTTTCCGGTGCGTCAACAGTAGGTAAAAATTTAATAATGCTATTCATTCTTTCCCTCCGCTTCCATCATCGCCGCACGCAAATATGCTGCTGCTTTTTCCAGGCAATCCACATCGCCGCTGCACTGCCAGTCATTGATGGCAAGCTGCGCACGATTGACTAATTCGTCAACCTTATTGATTGATGCTTCCTTATTATTCATGGTCATACTCCTTTGTATTTGCTGCAGCCTGCTTGTTGTTCTCCACCATATGCTGCATGATGATGCAATATACGGCAATATCGCCAAGGCTTTCAGTAATTTTTTCTTCATTAATTGTTTGCCCGGCGCCAAACACATGGGCAACGTGCTTTAAGCAATAGCATTTTGCTGTTTCATACATATGTTCCCAGCTATCATCTCCGTATTGCAGCATAGCTCCATTGCGAAAATTCGCCAGCTGGTCTTTATCACCATATTGCTTGTTCTTTTCCTTGAAAAGGTTGGCCAGCTCATGGAATTTATTAATGCAGCTTTCAGTCAAATCATTCGTTTTCTCGTTCATTTTTATCTCTTGCCTGCTCCTTTCACCAATAAGCCTTCTTTATGCGCCTGACGCGCTATCTTAGCAGTTTCATCATCGCTAAATGCAAGGCAGCTCGGGCAAATTATAACTTCTTGGCCATTCTTCAATATATAACGATTGCAACTGCCGTTTCTCTGCCCGCATAAGTTACATTTACGCCTCATGCTTTATCCCTCCCGATTTCATCTGGATACGCTCCACTCTCATAGGCGTTTTGCGCTTCTTCTACCGTTGGCTGCTCGCGCTTACAGTGGTAGGCGTATGCAAACGCTTCCTTTTGCAGATCCTTCATAGTTTTGATTTCATCCGGCAACAGCTCTTGGCAAGGTATCTTACCTCCTGTAGGCAGGTCGATGTATTCCGCAGCACGACGGTAAAACTTATGTGTAACCACTTGTAAGGCCTGTGTGCAATTTGTAAAGCCGCTAAGCTGCACAACAATCTGCATGCCCTCTCCACAATCCTTATGCACTGGAAAGTTTACTTTGCTAACCCAGATCTGCAGCGGGCCGCCGCCCGCATTTTCCAAGGGCATCTCAAGAAAACGACGCGCAATGTTGGCCAGTTTGCTCCAGACTCTCTGAAAATCTTCATGCGGCTTATCGCTTCTGCTGACAATGTTCTCCTCAGGAACGCCGCCCGTAGGACTGACGGAGTACCGAATTTTTATACTGCCACCCTTGACGGCAATATAATTTATCTCGTAGCTTTCTTCCATGTTTAAGCCTCCTGCTCAAATTTTGCCAAGCGCTTGGTAATCTGGTTTTGGCTCTGTGCCAAGGCACTAGCCAGCGCTTTGCATACACCGGCGCCACGCTTGCTATCCTGCACTTTGTCCAGATGCTCCAGCAGCTTATTGATGCCGTTGAGCACCGCCCAAATCTCCACCTTAAGCTCCAGCGCCTCTTTCTGAGCGCCTGTGTCGCTTTGTGCTTCCGCCAGCTTTTCGCGCAGCTCCTTCAGCTCTTGCATGACTTCCTCCGGTATCTTTTCCACAATCTCTGTCTTTGCAGCAACTGTTACCGGCTGTTTAAGCTGTTCTTCCAGCTCCTTGATGCGCTCTTCTAAGATAGCTGTTTCCTGCTCTCTGTTATAAAGGCTTTTACGCAGCTCTTCGGCTTCATGTTCCAGGACATCGCGCTGAGTACTCATGGCTTCGGCAATCTTCTTGCTTTCGGCGGCACCAGCCAGCTGCATGCTGAGCTCTTCGGCCTGCCTGCTGACCTTGGCCAGCTTCTCTTCGGTCTTTCTGGTCAGCTTATGGTCAGCTTCCGCTTTGGCTTCGGCAGCTTCTTTGGCCATCTTCAGCTTTTTGATTTCCGCCTGCAGCTCACGCGTGCTGATATCCTCAACATGCGCTTCCTTGATAAAATCCTCACGCTGTTCTGCCGGCACGCCTAAGAGTAAAACAGCCTGCGTATACGTCAGCTTTTCTACCACGTCGCTTTTGGCAGCGCTGCCAAACAATACACCCTGATCAGCGCCGTATTCATCATATACACGCATAAGATTGTTGGCCGTGCTTTGGCTAAAATCCACCGCCTCAGTAAGCCATTTGCCGAATTGGCCAGGCTCCAGCATCTCTTTAACTTCTTTCAGCTTCTTGCCGATAAGGATGCTGTTGCTCAGAACCAGCTTGCGTGTCTGGTCCTTAATAAGGTTAATTTCCGCCGCCACCATCTCCGGCGTGCGAGTCACCTGCATATCATTCATACTGCTTTCGCTCCCTTCTTCTTCCCTAGCTCTGCTAAATATTTTTTATAGCTCTCAACAAAGGCTTCCACCTCCTGCGTAATGCCACAGTTATGGCTGCCACGAACCTGAATGATTCGATTTTCAGGACCAACTAGCTCCATTGTATAAAACGGCACTTCCGGTTCTTCCAGTCTGCGTATCAGGATAATGGTGCATTTGCCTTTGGCGTGTTTATTTGCATATGTTCCTACACAATGATGCAGGACTTTGCCTTCAACAATAAGCTCCGTTGAGTTTTTGGCAACCTTTGCTATAAAGCCGCCGGCAGCAAAGTTGTACCGCTTGCGTTCTTCTTTAAGCTTGGCCATCTGCTTATCAAGCTCCTCATCCGCTTTAATATTAAGCTGTGCAATAATGTTCTGGTGCGCCTGCTGCAGATCATGCGGCTTCAGCACTGCCGTATCTTCCAGACTTAAGCCAAGTTCATTGCAGTCTTTCAAGTAATCCATCCAGTCGATAAGAACTCCTCGGATGCTTTGGTATCTTGTCTTTTTCTGCTGCTGTCGAAGGATATACTTTAAAGTCTCTTCTGCGCAAACGCCATAGCCTTTCAATGTGTCAAACCTTTCGCATGTGTCGAAGTTACTCAGCCGTTCCAGCTCCTTGCGCTTTTGTGCAAGGTCCGTAAGACTAAAGCGCGAATTTTTCTTTAGATACAGCGCCAGGCTGAATGTATTCATATCCACCGCCAAAGCTGATAGCGCAAGCATATCTCCTTTGCCGATCGGCACTCCAAACAGGTCCTTAGGTGTTTTTCCCTTCCAGTTGAATATATTCCGGAAGCTGTGGCATTGTAAACCTTCCGCTATTATGTTCCACAGTCCCATTTTCATTATGTACTCCAGCTGCGGGTGCTTTTGATAAAGCTCTATATACTGGAAAACATCTTCTGCCCCTGTCAGCCTGACGAAAGCATCCAGCTGACTGTATTTTAGCCAGCTATCCTTTAAAAGCGGCTTCAGCCTGTCTAAGCCACGCCATACCTGGTAACCGTTAAGCTCCATAACATAATCCTTGCTATACAGACTTCTTCTTTTGCTCCACCATTCATTACCCCAAAAATCGCATTCATGTGTCCAATGGATTGCTTCATTCTTGCGCATCAGGTAATATTCGCGCGGAACATAATCCTCAAATATTTCTCCCGTAGCAGTGCTTATACAGCGATAGACAGCAAAGCTGCGAGCAATTATAGCTTCTTTGTCATACAGAGCTCGTTCAAAATATGTAAAATAATACTTTGCTTGGGTACGTGCTCTTCGCCAGGCATGTACAGTCTCACCATCTGCTCCGCATTTCGGGCAAGTTGTCCTATCTTTATGGCTTGACTTAGCAAGAACGATGTGCTTGCCACACCTGCTGCAAACCGCCTTTTGCTTATCTTCACGGTCAGGCACCATGAAAAAGTTTCCGCTCCCCGTGGCTACCTGATTAAAATAGCGTTTCACTTTATCGCCAATGCCAGCAGGGAAATACCGCATAAAGTGCAGGAAGTCTTTATCGGCCAGTAGTCTTTCTCTGCTTTCGGGCCAACACTTAGCAACCGCCTGCTCTATTGCCTTCTTTTTCAACTGCTTTCACCTTCTTGAAATTAGAAAAAATCATCAAGATTAACGCTTACGGCAGCAGTGCCAGCGCCATTATTCATCGACGTTTCAGGATTTTTGCCAAGCGCTTGGTGCGCGGCCGCTGGCTCTGCTGTAGGCTCTGTGGCCTTGATGTTGTAATATTTGCAGGCAATCTCAACCGCCTGCGCCTCATCCACGCAGCCACAGCCGCCAACAGCGTGCTTCTTGGCCTCTGCCTTGATGGCATCCAGCGCACCGGCCAAGGTTTTCTTTTGCTCGAGGATTTTTTCTGAAACCTCCGGGCAGGAAGTTGCCAGCTGCAGCAGCTGCTCAGCAATATACTTAGAGCATGGATCCTTGGCTGCTTCCATTTCTTTATCCAGCTTTTTAATTGCCTGTTTCTGTCCTTCAGTTAATACCATTGCTAACCCTCCATGTCTTTCAATTTACGTGCTTTGCGATGCAGAACAAAATTAGATACCTGATGGCGCGCTTTTCTGCGAACTTCTACAAGCAGATGTCCTCTGTAGCTGATGTGTTTATTGCGCAGCAAGCCATACATGCTACGTGCTACAGCATAATAATCAATCTTTTGCATAACCTTTCCCTTCCTCTTTCTCCCAAATTTCCATAACTGCACCGGCAAAGCGCTGGCAGGTTTTGTTTTCCTCTTCATTCAGCTGGCGCTTCTTGACCTGAATGCTGCGTTGGTATAATTGTTTGGCCAACACATCCAGGCGGGTATCCTTAGCATTGAGCTTGCCGTAATCATGCGCCGCCACGAGCGCTATGGCCTGCAGCAAGACCTCCATGGTCTCAGCCGTTGCTTCCTTGGTCGCTTTGATTTCGCGCGCTGCCGATACCGCAATCGCCTGCGCCGGGGCAATGCCCTGCTTTGCACATTTAAATGCTACACGACGCTTATTTTTACGGGTTATACTACTCATTGCATCCTCCCATTTGGCGGATTTCCTCGCCGATGAGTTTATACAGCTTCTTCAGCTCCTCTTTGGTCAGCGTAATGCCCTTGCCAGGCTTGCCGTTAGGGTTCCAGGTGCGCAGGTCATATTTTGTGTATTTCTCATCCCAGATGACCACGTTCAGCTCCTTGGTGTAACCGGAAGGATTCTCGTTGAGAGCACCGATTCTTCTTTCCAATTTGAAATCAATTTTCATTGTATTTACTCCTTGCTTTTGTTATAATAACTATGATCGTTTTGCTTAGAGCATTGACAGTTTGCGGCTGCCAATGCTCTTTTTCTTTTTTCTAATCATTTTTCATCTCCTTACGGAGAGGTACGATGAGCTGGCGGCCCGGTGCAAGCCAATACGCGTCGTTGTCCGTGATGCCGTTTTCCGCCTGGATGTCGCAGATGATACCTCTGAGGTCATCCCATTTGTCCTGCTGCCCAGCATATGCGTAAGCAATGCTGTAAAGCGTGTCGCCATATTTAACCACGTGAACAACACGCTCCACGCGGTACGTCGGGAAGACGCAGCTATAGGCACGGCCTACCAGACCGCGGCCATCAGTCGCAACGACCAGAGCCGTCAGCGCCAACGCCAGCGCTACAAAAATTTTAATGCTTTTCATGTGATTGCCTCCTTTTCCACACAATCCACAACTTATGCAGTGACCTTGCGTACAACCTTAAACTCCGGCATATCTACGATGCCATCGCGAGCAGCCAGCTCCAGCGCCATCTTAGCCAGCACGCTGATAGCGTAATCGCTGACCTTCTCCTGTGCGTCAGGTGCGCCGGTAACAAGGATTTTCTGAAAACGTTTGTCCTTTACTTTCATTTTATTTCGCCTCCTCATCCCAATCCTTCAGGTTTTCGGCAATGTCCGCCATGTAGGCGCGAGCAAATTTGCTTTTAGGAAGGTTAAAAGTGCAATTCCAGATAAAGCTTTAGCTGTTTTACCGGTATGCACCTTATTGGCAGCTACATTGGCTAGTAAGGCCATCGCTGAAAACAATAAAATTATTTCTCAGCAGCTTGCTGCTCTTCTGAATGAGAAGCAGCATATTCAGCCATAGCTTTTACCAAGTTTTGAAGCATTTGCATTTCTTGATCGTTGCTGTTTATGTTCTCAGTTTCCAGCTGAACTTCTGCTTGCGTTAAATTAGGCAGGAGTTCAGCTATTTCTTTTGCTGTGCCTTCAATGATAACTCTCACGTTCTTCACCTCCCTTCTTCTCGCCCGCAAGGCTAATCTGCAAATAAATCTTTAACACTTATATTCAAAACATCGGCTAAACGCTTTAAAGTGCTCAGCTTTACATCACCGCCATTTTCGATAGCAGGAATTGTTCGATATTGCAAACCTGCTTTTTTAGCAAGCTGGTATTTTGATACACCTTTAGCTTCTCTGATTTCTTTCAGCCTTAACATTTAACGCACCTCCGCAACATATTCGTATTTGACCATTTGGCATTACACAAGATGTTGTATTATAATACTAGTGTAGTAGATGAACTGTTTTTCACTCTCAAATTCTCTACTAGACTCTGGACAGGAAGGAGGTGCAACTATGAACGCAAGAATTACTTTCAAAAGCGAAAAATATGCTGATGTGCAGAATTTGAAAGAAGTCTACGCTGGCTGCAAATGTGTTTCTGAGCCATACGATAGCCTTCTAATTCCCAATACCGCCTTGACTTTTGTCGGTGATACCACTGTCTGCTGCAGCAGTAACGACATTCTGCTTGTTACTATCGGCTAAGCAGTCTACCTCTAGGAGCAGGTTTATGCGTTCGCATGAGCTTGCTCCTATATTTTCTATAGCGGTAACGATGCTTTTTATTTCTCTCATGCTTGCAGTAGTCATTTTTGCTTTTATCGTTATCATCTTTCTGCACCCCCTTCCTCCTTACCATGTCGATTGCTTCAAAGATTGGCTTAAGAAAAACGTATTGCCTACGCTTTTGGTCTTGATGAATATGCAAGAGCAATAAAGTAAAGGCCGACATGTCAGGACATTTTTGAAACTTGCAATGATACTGGCGCTTCATCAGCCAACAGTCACATATCTTCGACAGCTTCTTGCCACATTTATTGCAGAAGTTTCCTTTTTTGACGACTTCCCCGCAATGCGGGCAGGTTGTCATTTTTTTATCCTGCACTCTCCTCACCCTCCCTTCCTCAACTCCTCCACCAGCGCCAGCAGCTCATCCAAATACTCCACCTTGCTCCAGCCTTCCAGTTCGCAGACCATGAGGTCCATACGGATATCTGCCAGCAGGCGCAGCTTCATCTTTTCCCGCGCCAGACGATTAAACGCGCGGCGCGTTGCCGGTGTATCCGGCGTAAGCTTTGGTGCTGTCATTCTGACTTTAACGCAGCAGCAGCCTGCTTGTATTCCTGGTCAGCCTGCTCACGCTGAGCCACTACAGCCTCATAGACCTTTTTGTAGTTTTCGGCTCTTTCTTGCCAAAACTTAACATCATTGTCCATATCACCCAACTTTGCGCATTCCCGCGCTCCGGTTGCCGCTTCCACAGCCTTAAGCAGCAATGCATGGCAAATAGTCGAGACCTCATCATAAGTAAGCTCAAGTTTCATTTCATTACCTCCCTACCGTCAGCGCCACTTAGTAAGCCGATTATTTTTTATCGCTTTAAGCGATATTATCTTGTAAAAAAATAAGATCTGAAAGGCTGCAGTTGTATAATTTGGCTATACGAATAGCCAAGTCAATCTTAGGAGATTTCTTGTATTTCTCGTAAGAGCGCAAGCTATCACGAGAAATACCAAGCTTTTCAGCTGCTTCTTTTTGTTCCAAACCGGAATTTACTCTCGCTGCTTTTAACGTCAATCTCATTTTTATCACCACCTTGCCTTTATTGTATATCGCTTTAAGCGTTATGTCAATACTTAAAGCGATATTTTTTCGGCTTGATGTTGCTTTTTTTACGCTTTTATGTATAATGTAATTGAGGTGATAATGATGCCAATAGAAGATATTAAGAGAAATTTTTCTGAAACTCTCAAAGCTATCATGCAAAAACATGGTAAAACGCAAGTCGATTTAGTCAAGGATTTGAATTTCAGGCAAGCCACAGTTTCCGATTGGTTAAACGGGAAAAAGTATCCTCGCATGGATAAAATAGAAAAACTAGCTAACTATTTTGATATATCAATAAACGAGCTATTACTACAATCAGTAACAGTGCCCGTTCCAGCGTCCTCCTCTCTCTCCCTCACCCAGCAGGAAGAAACACACATAAAAAAATACCGCCAGCTAGATGCTGACGGCAAGGAAGAAATTGACGATTTGATTGATGTTAAGCTGGCCAAGCTCCAGCGCAAGGCGGAAGAAGGCGTGGAGAGCTTAGGATAATAGATTTTGAAAGTGAGGAATGAAGACATGAAAGATGTAAAATTATTTCAGAGTGCGCAGATTCGCTCCATTTGGAACGATGAAGCCGGAGAATGGTTCTTTTCTGTTGTCGATGTTGTCGGTGCATTGACCGACAGTGCAGATAAATCAGCTTATTGGCGCAAACTAAAGCAAAGAATGAAAGCAGAAGGTAATGAAACCGTGACAAATTGTCACAGGTTGAAATTGCTTGCAGAAGACGGGAAAATGCGTCTCACTGACACCGCAAATACAGAAGGTATTCTGCGTATTATCCAATCTATCCCCTCACCTAAAGCCGAACCATTTAAGCAGTGGCTCGCGCAACTCGGTGCGGACCATATCCACGACCTTGAAGCAGCAGAAGCTTTCAACAAAGAAATAGACGCTCGTATTGAAGCACGAAATAATATCAAACAGCATAACGTTGCTCTCGCTGATGCAGCCTTTGCCGCAGGCGTAAAAACGAACCTTGACTTCGCCAAATTCCAAAATAGCGGTTACATGGGACTTTATGGCGGTGAAACCGCTGGCGATATAAAACGTCGCAAGAAGCTTAAACCTAATCAAGAGATTTTAGACCACATGGGCAGTGTGGAACTCGGTGCGAACCTGTTCCGCATCACGCAGGCAGAAGACAAACTGCGCCGTGAGAATATCAGTAGCAAAGAAGCTGCCAACAAAGTGCATTACGAAGTCGGTCGTACCGTTCGCAAAACTATTGAAGAACTCGGCGGCACAATGCCAGAGAAATTGCCTACGCCAAGCGAAAGTATCAAGCAGCTCGATAAACCTAAAAAATAAAGGTGAAATAATGAATAGACCGAACCCTGCGCCGTCCAGCAGTGAAAGCAGAAGCGATCAATTTACCATGCCTCTGCCACCTGCTAAACCAGCGCCATTACCACCAAAGCAGAAATGATTCATCTTCCCTTCTGGCTATATTATATCATGTGTTTTATCTTATAACAATATAGTCAGTTTTAGAATGCCGCCAGCAAATGACCAGCAAATTGCTGGCAAATGAAAATCCCCCGGTGTTACCAGCACCGAGGGACCTGCAAGAACGTGTTACCAGCACGCTCAATTATCAACCCAAGCACTACCAAGAGCTGATTACTTTTTTATTATATCAGCTCTGCTCAAAAAATGAAAGGAGTACAAATATGCTTAGAGCAGTAATTTACGCGCGCTTCAGCAGCGATATGCAGCGCGAAGAATCCATTGACGCGCAGGTGCGCGCCTGCAAGGCGTACTGCCAGCGCAAAGGCTATGCCGTTGTCGGTGTGTATTCCGATGAGGCCAAGAGTGGCCGCAGCACTGTTAATCGTGACGGTTACAATCGCATGCTGGCGGATGCCGTTCAGGGCAATTTTGATGTGATAATTTTTCACAAGATTGACCGCAACAGCCGCAATGAGCTCAATTATTACAAATTCAAGGACCAGCTGGCCCGCTTAGGCGTCAGCTATGAGTATGCGTCGCAGTCGATTGACTGCACGCCTGAAGGGCAGATGATGGAGTCTGTGCTGGTAGGCATGGCAGCATATTATAGCCGCAACCTGGCTAAAGAGGTGCGCAAGGGGCAAAACGAGAACGCCTATAAGGCCATCAGCAACGGCGGCATTGCTCCGTTCGGCCTTAAACTCGTCGACCAGCGCTACGTCATTGATGAACGCGAGGCTGATGGCGTGCGCATGATTTTTGCCATGTACCTCGATGGCCACGGATACGGCACCATCGCCAAAGCCCTGGCCGATGCAGGATATACGACGCGCACCGGCAAGCCGTTCGCCAAAAACAGCATGCACGACATCCTGGCCAACGAAAAATATGCCGGCGTCTACGTTTTCGGCAAAGCTAGTAATGATGGTGTGAAGCGCAACACGCACGCTGCCAATACAGACGTTATCCGTGTAGAGGACGCCATCCCTGCTATCATCTCTAAGGCTGATTTTGCGGCCGTCAAGGCACGCATGGAGCGTAACAAACGCGCTCCTGGCCATTATAATCAATGTGTGCATTATCTGTTGGCAGGTAGAATCTTTTGCGGAGAGTGCGGCGCCGCCATGGTCGGGCACCGTTGCCTCGGAAAAAAACGCAAGGACGGCACGCGCAAAGAGTACCTTTATTATTTGTGCGGTAATCGCCAGCGCAATAGCGTCGCTCCCTGCAGTGCGAAGATGGTCGACAAGGCCGCCGTTGAGAATGCCGTACTAGAGATGATCCAGGCTAAGGTTCTCGCACCCACAATCCGCGCTGACCTCGCTGCAGGCATAGCTGAGCAATACCGTGCAGCTGCCAGCTCATCTGCAGATGAGCTTACTGCCCTGCGCCAAGCCAAGACCGGCGCCGAAAGAAGAATGTCGCATCTGTACGACCTTGTCGAGGAAGGCATCGCGGACCAGTTTGACCTCGAACGTCTGAAGGCCGTTAAGTGTGAGCTGCTGGAAATAAACAAAAAGCTGGCCACCCAGAGCAAAAACTCTAGGCTGCCAGCTTTGTCGGAGGAACAGATCAGCGCCGTGCTCGATAATTTTTACGAGAAACTCGAACAGGACGATAAGCTGTCACAGCAGCGTCTTATTGATTTGTTCCTCCACCGCGTCACCGTCTATGTCGACCACATTCATATCGAGTTAACGATAAAAAGTGTGTACGATTGGCTGGTGGAGATGAGGGGAGTCGAACCCCTGTCCGAAAATATTGCCATACAACTTTCTCCGAGCGCAGACGTCATACTTTGTTTCGCGCTGCGATTGCCTGACGACGGGCCTTCACATTGCTATCCTACAGAGTTTCCCTTAAAGCCTATAGGAATCAGCCTTAAGGTATCCCACTATTGACTGTCATTCCTCACCCGCGGGAGGAGGCTCAGAGACAGTTAGCAGATTAAGCTGCTAAAGCGTATTCTTGTTCAGCGTTTATATTTAAACGTACCCACCGATTATCGTGCAGATGGAACCACGGCTCGCTTATCATACCGCACCTACCCCCGTCGAAACCAGTACATCCCCAAATTGGAATATATCGGTGAAAGAGCCGATACGCTACAATGATATTTTACTATGCTTTAGTCAAAAAGTCAAATGACTGTGCATGAAGAATTTGTGAATTCACCCGTCTATCAGCGATTCCTGTCCTTCAGCGCGCGCTCCATCTCACGCTTAGCGTCGCGCTTGGCCATGTCCTGACGCTTATCGTACAGCTTCTTGCCTACTGCCAGCGCCAGCTCCATCTTCACCAGACCACGCTTAAAGTACAGCTTGAGCGGTACAAGCGCATAGCCCTTTTCCTTCACCTTGCCGATGAGCTTGTTAATCTCCGCACGGTGCAGCAAAAGGCGGCGGCTGCGCAGCGGATCATGGTTAAAGATGTTGCCATGGTCGTAGGGGCTGATGTGCAGATTATACACAAAGACCTCCGCCTGACGTGTTACCTGCGCATAGCTGTCCTTCATGTTCGCCTTGCCCGCACGCAGGGACTTTACCTCCGTACCGGTCAGCGCAATGCCTGCCTCAAAGGTTTCGTAAATGGTAAAGTCATGGCGTGCCTTACGATTTTCTGCTATAATTTTAATCTTTTGTTCTGCCATAATTATCTGCTTTTCCTATTCTTTTTTCTGCTCTTTTTACCGGACTTGCTGTCGCCCTTAGAACTGCTCTTCGGCGCAGGCTTGCCGTGCTTGGCGCTGCGGCGTCCGGCCTCTTTATTCTTCGCGCCCTTGTGCTTTTTCTTCTGCGTTTCCGCACTCAGAGCGATGCTCTGCGTGCTGCGTCCGCTGCTCGGCTTCTGCTTCATCAGCAGCTGCTGGCGGATGTGCTCGCGCACGCCTGCGTTTTCCCCTGCCATAATGAAGTCGATGCTTACATCGCTGATATTTACCTGCAGCACCTCAATGCGCACCTTATCACCCAGGCGATAGGTGTGACCGCTGTGCGTGCCTACGAGGGCATAACGCTCCTCGTAATATTCGTAGTAATCATCCATCAGGCTGGAAATATGCACCAGTCCCTCTACGCCGTTCTCCAGCTCAACGAACATACCAAAGGCCGTTACGCCGGAAATAACGCCGTCAAATTCTTCGCCGATATGGTCTGCCATATATTCGCACATTTTGAGGTCAACGGTTGCACGCTCCGCATCCGCTGCCGCACGCTCGCGAATAGAGGAATGATCGGCAATAACGTCCAGCTTATCGCCCAGCTTTTCGGCATCTGCTTCCTTCAGTGTGGGCTTTGTTATCCAGGCGCGCAGCAGGCGATGCACAATCAGGTCCGGATAACGGCGGATTGGCGAGGTAAAGTGCGTGTAGTACTTCGCCGCCAGGCCAAAGTGTCCGATATTATCCGTCTGATAAACAGCCTGCTTCATGGAACGCAACGCTACCGTAGTTACCAATCGTTCTTCCGGACGGCCGGCGATTTCCTTCACGGCCTGCTGAATATCCTTCGGCTCCGTTTCTTCCTTGGGAATAAACTTAATATTGAAGTTTGCCAGCAGCTTGGCGAACTCCTGCATTTTTTCCTCGTTCGGAATATCATGCACGCGGTAGATGAACGGCCAGTGCTGATTAAACATGTGCTGCGCAACTGTTTCGTTGGCCGCCAGCATGAACTCCTCGATAATCGACTCCGCATTACCGTGGATGCGCTGCACAATCTCAATCGGGTGCAGCTTTTCGTCCAGAATAACCTTCTGCTCCGGCAAATCAAAGTCTACAGCGCCGCGACGCGCACGCTTGTCATGCAAAATCTGGCGCAGAATATCCATGCGGGCAATCATCGGCAAAATGTCCTCATACTTGTCGCACATTTCCTTGTCGCCTGCCAAAATTGCACGCACAATATTGTAGCTCAAACGGTGACGTACATTGATAACCGCCGGGAAAATCTCGTAGCTGAGCACCTTGCCCATTTTGTCGATATGCATCTCGCAGGCCATGGACAAACGGTCCTCACCGGCATTCAGGCTGCAGATACCGTTCGACAGACGCTCCGGCAGCATCGGCAGTACGCGGTCGACAAGATAAACGCTTGTGCCGCGCTCTCTTGCTTCCTTATCCAGCACGCTGTCCTCCGTAACATAATAGCTGACATCCGCAATATAAACGCCCAGCAGGTATTCGTTATCGTTAATCTGCTCTACATAAACAGCATCATCCAAGTCCTTAGCATCCTCGCCGTCGACGGTTACGACAGTGCGTTCACGCAGATCACGGCGGCCTGCCAGCTCGCCCTTTTTAATAGACTTCGGCACCTTGCGCGAAGCCTCCAGCACCTCATCCGGGAAGGTCAGCGGCAGATCATTCTGCTTGATTATCGACAGAATCTCCAAACCCACATCACCGATGTTGCCCAAAACCTCGGTAACCTTGCCCTCGGCCTTACGGTGCTCCTGCGGCCATTCGGTAATTTCTACTACGACCTTCTGACCATCCTTCGCACCGTTAAAGTGCTTGCGCATAACATATACATCCTGACCGATGCGCTTGTCGTCAGGCGTTACAAAGGCGAAATCACCGGTCTGGTGGAAAACGCCTACTACCTTATTATTAGCATGCGTGATGATACGCAGGATTTCGCCCTCAGGCTTTTTGCCCTGCGCCGCATTATTCACACGCGCCAGCACACGGTCATTGTTCATCGCACCATGCAAAGCGCGCGGCGGAATGAACACGTCCGGTCTGTCGCCCTTGTTATCCGGAATAACAAAGCCAAAGCCCTTGCTCGTCAGCTGAAAACGTCCGGCAACCAGGCCCATTTTCTCCGGCAGGCCGTATGTTTCAAAGCGTGTTTTAATAATCTCGCCGTTCTGCTCCAGCGCCAGCAGCTCATCCCAAAACTTGTTGGGATTAACATCATGCCCCAGCGCATCCACCAGCTCCTCCGAGGTCATCGGTGCATAGCTTTCTTCACGCATAAAATTTAATATTTTTTCACGTACATCCTTCGTCTGCATAATTTTACCTCTATTCTTCTTCACCCTCGCCTGCGGCGAGCTATCGCGACGGTTGCGGCGTTTCATCCACAATCATCATCTTCGACAGACATTCCGCCAACAGCGTACCATCCTTTTTGCAGATAGTTCCCTGCATTTCAACCATACGCCCCTTGCGCTTCAGCTCGCGCCCGGTGCAGACAACCTCTTCACCTATCGCCAACGGCTGACGGTAGCGGATTTCAATCTTCGCCGTATAGGAAGGCTTGCCCTCCTTGGCAAAAAGATAATTGCCTGTCACCTCATCCAGCAACACTGCCACCAGTCCGCCGTGCATACGTCCGGGATAGCTCTGGTGCTCCCGGCGCGGCGTAAAATACGCTGTGCACTTGTCGTCGTCAATTTCAAAACGCATATGTAACCCGCTGGGATTATCCTTGCCACAGGCAAAGCACCAGCTGTATTCGTTATTATTCAATAGTGACTTATCCATATTTCTTCGTTTACCCTTCAATATCCTTTTATTCCGCAAAAAAATCGGCGATTGCCTTAAAAACTGCCTCATGCTCGCGGTCCAGTGTCAGAATATGCCCGCTGTGCTCAAACCAGACTAATCTTCTGCTGCTGGCCGCAGCTAATTTGTTATAGATATATTCGGCACTGCGCGGCTGCACGGTATGCTCTGTTTTCGACTGCAAAATCAAACAGGGGATTTTGATTTCCGCCAGCAGCTTGTTCTTGCATTCATTAAGCATCTTAAAAAGACTCATCAACGGCTTCGTCGGCATTTTGGCATAGGAGATGCAATATTCCTGCAGCTCCTGATAATTCTTCTTGTGCTTAGGCAAGTAGTGGATGAAAAAGCGCAAGAACGCTAACAGCGGCGCACGCTTATCCTGCACAAAAATAGGTGCCGAAATAAAAGCAGCCTTCTTCACCGGCAGCTTTGCTGCCAGCTTGATAGCCAGCAATCCGCCCATCGACAGGCCTGCCACATAAACGCTATCAAAGCGCGCCAGCAGCTCCAGGCATTCCGCTTCAGCAGCAGCATACCAATCCGTCGCGGTGGTTGCCTCCAGGTCTTTGATGCTCGTGCCGTGGCCGGGAAGGCGCACACAGCTCACAGTATAACCAAGCGCATGCAGATAATCACCCAGCGGACGCATTTCCGACGGCGCACCGGTGTAACCATGCAAGAGCAAAACTGCCTTATTATTCTTTCCCTCCAGCAGAAATGATTCTGCACCTTCAATTATCTGCACAAGCTTCACCTCAAAATTATTCTATACTAATTTATATTATATCATAAAAAAAGCATACTGATTACAGCATGCTTTGATTTTGCAAGAACTTCATACATTGCGATGCAGAAAAGTACTGATTTTTGCCAACTACATACATTGCAATGTATGTAGTTTGTGTTTTTAAGATGTTTTATACATTGCAATGTAGCAAAAAGAGGACGGTGCGCACCGTCCTCTTTTCATTTATTTAAGTTCTTATACTGCATATTTTCGCTACCAGTTAAAAGCTTAATATCTTCTTGATGCCACTCATCGCAAACGTCAAAGAATTCCTCACTCTTGCGTTTTTTGAAAATACGAAAAGGTTGCTCTGTCGAGTTGTCATATATATGACAAACGTCTGCAACATGAACAACATCACAAACCTGAGCCAAAGCCTTATCATAGCGTTCTATTATTTTCTCGACCGGCACATCATGTCCACCTTCTGCGACACGAGATTTTATTCGATAAACATTAATAAAAGGGTCAACAGTTAAAATATAGTAACAACGTATAAAATAACCTGCTTCCTTAGCTCGTTGCAACAAATTTAAATTTCTAGGTGTAGACATAACTGTTTCAAAACAGAAGTCCTCTCTATTTTTCAAATGATCCTCTCTCTGCTTTTCAGCAATTTGCGCTGCAGTCAAATCATCGCATTTTAAATTTTTCTTGATTTCATCAGCATTAATATAGTCAACAGGTGGTTTTAATAAATCTGTAAAAGTACTCTTACCGGAACCGTTTGGTCCAGCAAAAACAATTATCTCCGGCTTTTTATTTGACTCTTTCGCTATAGCGTCCATGATTATATCTCCCACATACCTGAGTTTTGCTACCATCACTGCCAATTACACAAATACTCTGCGTTTCCCTATCATATGTAAAAATAGGCACATCCATAGCACGTTTCTTTTCTAATGCAATTTTTACGGCACAATTAGCACGTTTTACAACCTGCTCGTCAGAAATATATTTTTGTTGACTCATAAGACACCAACCTTTCTAAACACATTATCCTACTTACATAGTACTGTATTTCAGCAAAAAAGTCAAAAGCTATCTTGCGTATGCAAAAAGAGGACGGTGCGCACCGTCCTCTTTTCATTTATGCATATGCGATTTTTTGCTTTTCAGCGGATTGACGTAAAGTCAGATTAGAAGCTGAATACTACTTGGCTCCACAGAGTTTGAGCGTCCGGAGTGCCTTTTGCTTCTTTGGATTCCAGATCATAGTAGGTTACGCCTGCTACGATGTTTTTAGCCAGTGCATAGTTAGCACCTACGCTGTAGCCTTTGAAGCCTTCATCGAAGTAGATACCATCCATGGTGTGAGCAACAACGGTGCCTGCACCTTGATCATAGTAGGAAGCGTTCAGGCCCCAAGAACCAGCTTCAGAAGCTTTAGCACCTTTGTATGCCATAGCAACTACATAACCATCTTTGTCAACATCGTTGTATTTAACATTGTCAACAGTTACAGCATCAACATCGCTTCTCAGATAAGTACCGGTCAGCTTCAGGTCTTTAGCCAGGTCAAAGCCCAAGCCTACAGTCCAGATAGCATCGTCATCAGCAGCTTTCAGCAGATTGTCAAATTTGTAGTAACCAGCGAATGCATCAACAGCACCCAGTTTAGCACCCAATTCTGCATAAGCAAAGTCTTTGTCTTTGCCTTCAACTACTTTAACGCCAGTTGCTTTGCCATAGCCAGCAGTCAGTTTAACGTCTTTGCCGTAGGAAACTTGAACGCCGTCCATACGGTTATCATGGATGTTGCCGCCGGTGATATCAGTTTTGTTGTAACGACCAGCTTGAACAGCCAGACCAGCAACACGACCATTTACATAAGCGCGTTGGAAAGCAACATCTTCTTCGCCTTTGTTTTCATCTTCGCCAGTGAAGAATTGTTGGTTACGCAGCATTGCGGTATAAGTCCAGTCATCGTTTACTTGACCAGTTACAAAAATATCGGAACGCAGACGACCTTGATGATTGGTTGCACGAGCAGGATCACCAGTGGTACCCAGTTTGTCTCCATCATAGGAAGCATAGGAAGCTTTGATGGTACCAGTGATTTTAACGTTGTCAGCTTTTTTCTCCAGAGCAGCAACGCGAACGCCCAGAGTGTCCAGTTCGTCAGCGAATTCAGCAGCCAGCTTGTCAACGTTAGCGCCTTTTGCCATTGCTTTAGCAACGATTTGAGCCATTTCATAACGGGTCATCAGTTTGTCGCCACCGAAGGTGGAGTCGCCGTAGCCTTCGATTACGCCAGCAGCAGCCAGTTTGTTGATGCTGTCATAAGCCCAGTGACCAGCAGGAACATCAGAGAACGGGTTAGCAGCGTATGCAGAAGCAGTTACGCCCAGAGCCATAGCCATAGCTAATACTAAAGATTTTTTCATTTTAATTTCCTCCTTTAGGAAAATACATTTGAAAAATTCTGCTACGCTTCTTAGCCTTGGCTTTGATACTCGGCTCGCCGCATCTTTCAGTAAGAGTTGCCTTGTTTCCTCTACCATACTCCTTGCAGTCTGCGTTTTTCGCTGCCCTCAGCAGTTAGCATAAGCAAATTTTTCATGACTCTATTGTACCACTTTTTTAATAACTCTACAAGTGCTTCACAAATTTTTCTTAATTCATGTAAATAAAGAGATTCTACTTCGCAAACAATCATTGATATGTAAGCTTTTCTTTTCAAGTATTTTTTCACAACACAAAAACCGCCTCTGCAAAATTTACAGAAGCGGCTGGGTGTTTAAACTAAAATTAAGCTAGGAATTATTTAACACGCAGAGCACGGTCTACTTCAATGCGTACTGCACGGCCAAATTCTTCATGAGTCCAATCCCAACGGCTGGTCAGAGCTTCAGGGATGGTTTTGTCGCTGTAAATGCGGTGCTCGTAAGCTTTACCGGTGAGCTTGTTGTAAGCAACTGCATAGCCTTGCAGGTCGATTTGCAGTTTGCGCTCCTCGCTGGAATCAATAGCTTTGTCATCCAGTTTGTCCAGTTGAACAGCGATAACGATGTCAACATCGCCATCTTTAGCAATCTTTTCCAGAGTTGCAGCACTTGGAACCTTATTGCCAACCTTAGCAGCATCAATAACAGCGGTCAGCTTGTCGTTTTCTACTACTACAAAGCCTTTTTTGCTGTTCAGAACAGCCAGAGCGTTTTTGTAGAAAACCTGACTTGCCAACTCATCTCCGCCTTCAACATTGTTGATTAAGGGCAGCAGGGCAACGCTTGCAGCTTCAGCTGCACCAAAGCAGGGGATGCTGAAGCAGATAGCCATAACGGTCATCAATAAATAACGTAAAACTTTTTTCATTCTTATTCCTCCAGACGCATTAGTATAATGCAGAATATAGGTATATTTTAGCATAAATTTAGGGAAAAATACAGTATTTGCTTAAAATTTTCTGACTTGGTAGTCATTGCTTTTTATTGTAAATTATAATTCAAAAAACGACCGCCCATGCGGGCGGCCGTCTTCTTATACGCGCGTGTTAAATGTTAAGTTGTTGTATGTGGTTGGAATTAGAAAGTGAATACAACTTGAGACCACAGGGTTTGTGCGTCTTTAGTGCCTTCCTTAGCTTCCAGATCATACCATTCAACCTGGCCAACAATGTTCTTAGCAAAGGTGTAGTTAGCAGTTACGCTATAACCTTTGAAGCCTTGATCAGCAGCTTTATAGCTATCAGCATAGCCGTTCATAGTATGATAAACATAGGTAGCAAGACCTTGATCATAGTATTTAGCAACTAAACCCCAGGAACCAGCTTTAGCAGCTTTTGCACCTTTGTAGGAAGCGGTTACTACAAAGCCGTCATCGTCGCCCTTGTAACCATCTTCATCACCATTCAGATACATTGCACCCAGTTTGAAGTTTTTATCGAATGCATAGTTAGCAGCTACAGCCCAAATGCTTTGATCTTTGCCAGTTGCTTTAGCAGCAGCTGTTTGACGATCAATATCTTTGAAGTCATAATAGCCAGCAGCTAAGGACAGTTTGTCAGCTTTGCCGGACAACTCTGCATAGTAAGCTTCGTCAGCTTTAATTTTCTCACTGCTGCCAGGGTCAGCTTTACCATAACCAGCTACTAATTTAACGTCTTTGCCATAAGCAACTTGAACGCCATCAAAACGGTTATCATAAACATTGCCTTCAGCCAGTTTGTTGTTGTAACGACCAGCCTGAACTTTCAAGCCACCCAGTTTACCATTTACGTAAGCACGTTGGAAATCAGTATTTTCATTGCCAGCGTTGTCTTTCAGGTCTTGTTCGTTTTGCAGCATGCCGGTATAAGTCCAGTCATCATTGATTGCACCTTTAATCCAAATACGGGAACGCAGTTTAGTTGCGTAGCCATTGATATCTGCACCATCATCTTTGTAGTGATAACGCAGTTCACCGGTAATCTTTACGTTGTCAGCTTTTTTCTCCAGGTTAGCAACGCGAACGCCCAGGTTATCCAGCTCATCAGCGAATTCAGCAGCCAGTTTGTCAACATTAGCGCCTTTTGCCATTGCTTTAGCAACGATTTGAGCCATTTCATAACGGGTCATCAGTTTGTCGCCACCAAAGGTGGAGTCGCCGTAGCCTTCGATTACGCCGGCAGCAGCAAGTTTGTTGATGCTGTCATAAGCCCAGTGGCCAGCAGGAACGTCAGAGAACGGGTTAGCAGCGTAAGCGGAAGCGGTTACACCAAGAGCCATTGCCATTGCGAGTACTAAGGATTTTTTCATTGTAATTTCCTCCTCTTATCTTAAGAGATTTTTATTTATTACAAAATCCTTCGCAAGTTCCCGCCTGCAAGTCCGGTAAGAGTTGCCTTGTTTCCTCTACCATGCACGAGCTTCGCCTGTGTCAAGGATTTCATAATCAAGGGGTGAAATTATAGATTGGAGTAACTCTATTTACGATTTACTCTAATCTAAATCATACTTATATTATAATGGCGGATAAGTACCTAGTCAAGAGATTTTTTAGAAAATTTTTAACAGAATAATATTTATTCCTATTAAGAATGTTTGCGATGTTGAGACAGCGCCTTGCACTGGCCTGCCTGCGCTGGAGTAAAACACTTGCCAAAGTCATTTTTAACGCTTTTTAAAGTATACTTGCGAAAATCCCCAAAAAATTGAAAGTATACTTTCGGAAATTCGCCAAAAATAGTAAGTATACTTTCAATTTTGCTTGTGCTGTGCTTTTGAGTGGTTTATAATAGAATTGTAAGGCGGTGATATTATGGCTATTATTAAGCAAGAAAATATTTTAAAAGTCCTTGCAGGCTTCAACCCTTGGTGGAAAACTGGTGCAGTAGCCCCTGCATTTCTCAAAAGCTACAAACGAATTTCCTATTATGAAACACTGGAAAAAATTTCTCATACCACTATACGTCGCAACGTCATTCTTTCCGGTGCCAGACGTGTCGGTAAAACAACCATTATATATCAGGTTATCGATAATTTGCTGAAGCAGGGTGTTGCGCCTGAGCAAATCGTTTTTATCTCCCTAGATCATCCTATTTTAAAATTAAGCAGCATGGATGCCATATTAGAATGCTATCACGAAAATATTCATCCTGATAAAGATGTTTATTACTTTTTTGATGAAATCCAATATGCTGCTGATTGGCCCGGTTGGTTAAAAATCATCTACGACACACAACCTGAAAGCAAGGTTATCGCAACCGGTTCTGCAAGCCCGGCTCTGGTAAAGGGCAGCACCGAAAGTGGTGCCGGCCGCTGGTCTGTAATTCAGGTACCAACGCTTTCTTTTTATGAATATTGTTCACTTATCGGCATCAGTATCACAAATCTTCCCAAAAATCTGTTGCTTTCGCAGCTGCTGTCGATGACTCAGGCCGAGCGTACCAATATTATGCTCAAATTAGAAAGCCTCCGACTGCACTTTAACCGCTATCTTCTTGTTGGTGGCTTCCCGGAGCTTGCTTTAGCTGAGGATGATTTTTTTGCGCAGCAGATTATGCGTGAAGACATTGTAGACAAGGTTTTAAAGCGAGATTTACCTGCCTTGTATAATATCCGTAATCCCCTGGAATTGGAGCGCATCTTTCTCTACCTGTGCAATGTTTCCTCTGAAATCGTTTCCTACGACAGCATTGCCAAAGAACTGAATGGTGTATCACGCCCTACTGTGGAAAATTATGTCCGCTACCTGGAAAGTGCTAATTTAATCTACATCAGTAATCCTGTCCATATCGAAGGCAAAAAAATTCTTAAAAGCAAGCCGAAAATCTATATTGCTGATGCAGCTATACGTAATGCCGTGCTAATGAATGATGACCTGCTCACAAATGCTGCAGAAATGGGTAAAATTGTAGAAACAACTATTTATAAGCATGTTAAAACCTTCTGTTATCGCAAGGCTACCAGCGTAGGCTATTATCGTGCTGCCGGTTCGGAAAAGGAAATAGATGTCGTTGCTGAATATCCTGCTAATAAAGATATTTTGATTGAAGTAAAATATCGTGAGCAAGCACCCATCAGCAACAATGACGCTATCTGTACCCTTGCAGGCAAAGCCGAGCTTGGCATAATTATTACTAAGCGCCAGGACGATTATGGTGTACATGACACACCTGACGGCAAGCAGCTTTTGCGCATCCCGGCCTACGCCTTCTGCTACCTTTTAAGCTTGGCAGAAAAGAATAACATTACCTCTTTTTAAAGTATACTTTCGAAAATTCCTGAAAAATTGAAAGTATACTTCTGGAAATTCGTCAAAAATCGTAAGTATACTTTCAATTTTGCTTGTGCTGTGCTTTTCTCCGCATAAATAAAAAAAAAAGCAGCAGTGCCATGCGTTCGGCACTGCTGCTTTCAGAGGGTTGATGTTGTGAAAGGATGTATAAAAAGAAAAGGGGTATTATGTATCAGTCAGTGGGATTGCTAACTGATGAGCTTATTATAAGATGAACTGACTGATTAGTCAATGGATAATCTGTGAACTTTGCATCGTTTGGATGAACTCTAAAAAATCATCGTACCGCTGCCATCAGCGCGTAAAAAATCGGCGGTACAATAAGCGCCGGCAGCATATTCAGCGTTTTGCAATCGCGCAGCTGCAAAATTCCCAGGCCGCTGCTCATCAGAAAAATGCCACCCAAAACAGAAATTTCTCCCGTCAGCGCCGGCGTCATATAAGGCGCAATTACGCCGGCGAAAAGATAAATGCTCCCCTGCCACAAAAGCAGCACCAAGGCTGCAGCTGCAATGCCGATGCCATAGGCCGAGCCAAGAATAATCGACGAAACAAAATCAAGCGTCGCGTTGGTATACAGATAAGTATTGTTGCCGTTGAGCCTGCTTTCAATCGGTCCTAAAATAGAAAGTGTGCCGATGCAGAACAGCAAAATAGCGGTTGAAAGTCCTTCCGCCAGCTTGCTGCCACCCTTGGCGCTTGCCAAAAGCCTGTGAAAGCGTCCGTCGATATCCAGCCACGTTCCTATAACAGTACCAATGGCGATGCTGGCGATAAATAATACCGGATAAGTTGTTTTCGGCATATTGCTGACAAAGGCGTTCGCTCCCAGTCCCACGGTTGCCAGACCAAGGCCGTCGAAAAGCGCTGTTTTATAGCGTTCGTTAACACCTCTGCTGAGAAAGCTGCCGATTACAGAGCCGGTTAAAATTGCACTTACATTAACGATTGTTCCTAACATTTTCAATATCCCCTCAAGTTTACAAATACTTCCTGCGCAGGCTACAAAGATTTTACACTTCCCCCGCTCAGGCATCTTTACAGATACCCTTTTATTTTATACTATTATAGTACCAAATACAATTCCTACAAAGGAGGCTAATACGAATGAAAAAAACTCTTCTCACGTTATTTTTAGCGATGGCAGTAGCAGCGGGTGCGTCGGCCGCACAGCAAACAGAAGTTGACAAGGGCGACCGCTTTGACTATAAATATCCTGTTTTCACGCAGAAAAATCCTCAGGCAGCAGAGCGCATGAACCGCGATATCCAAAAAATGGTCAGCAAATCGCGCAAGGATTTGCGCCATCCGGATATGCGTGCTGTCGGCAGCAATTATGAGGTGATTTACGAAAACGACCAGTTTGTCTGCCTCACCTTCAACACCTGGTACTATTATGACAAGGCTGCTCATGGTATGTACTATACACACGGCATTGTTTATGACAAGGCTACCGGCAAGCGTGTTCCCTACACCCGCTTCATTGAAAAGCTGGACGCCGAGCAGCTGAAGCAGGATATCAAGGCCAAGAAGCTGCCTGTTTACGGTGCAGATTTAAAGACTGTCAGCGAAGCGCCGTTTATTGATAACATCGACAAATTTAAAGTCAGCAAGGATTACATCATCACCGAGGACGGTCATCTTTATCTGATGTACCAGCCCTACGAGCTTGACTGCTATGCCGCAGGCGTTACCTATGTCAAAGTAAAATAACAGCAACAGAATTAAAGCACTGCTCTGCATCTCCCGTAAGGAAATGTGAGCAGTGCTTTTTTAGTCTGCCTTTTGGAACATCAGCGACAATTCCAGATTACATGCTTCCAAAAGCTCCTGATTACGCAATACATCCTTCACTGCGCCGTCAGCAGCAATTTGGCCGTCGTGCAGCAAAATTACTCTGTCGCAGGCTGCATAGATAAAATCCAGATCGTGCGAAGCAATAAGCTGTGCGCAGGGCAGACTGCGCAGAATATTTATCAAATTGCGGCGGTTTTTAGGATCCAAAGCAGCGGAAGGCTCGTCCATAAGCACCAGCTGCGGTGTAAGTGTCAAAATACCGGCAATCGCCGCCAGCTTTTTCTGACCTCCGCTCAGGCGATAAATCTGACGCTTGGCCAAATTCTCCAAATGCACCTGCGCCAAAGCCTGCGTCACACGTTTCTGCACCTCCTGCTCGCTATAACCGCAATTACGCGCCGCAAAGGCAACATCACTGTAAATATCTGCCATGAAAAGCTGGCTGTCCGAATCCTGAAAGACATAGCCTATACGCCTGCGCAGCTCGCGCAGGTTCTTTTTGTTTAAATCAAGACCGCAAAGCCTTACTTTGCCGATATATTCTGCCTCCAAAAGACCGACAAAAATTTTCAGCAGTGTTGATTTGCCTACGCCGTTGGCACCGATTAAGCCTATGCGTTCACCTGCCTTGGCGCTGAAGCTGATGTTTTGCAGCACCATAGCGTCCTTATGTTCATGCTTTTTAGCATAAGCAAAGTGCAGATTTTCTATTTCAATAATATTTTCTTCCATCGTCTGTCCAACGCTCCCTTACAGCAAGCTGCCTAAAATCGCAAACACCGGCAACAAGCGGAACACAAGGCAAAAGCCAAGGCTCAGCAGCACAAATGCCAACGCCCCCTTACCGTCCGCCGCACGCTGCAGATAAAACGTACCGTCAAAGCCACGCAGTGCCATGCTTTCGTACACTGTCTGCGCTCTGTCTATGCTGCGCAAAAGCAGCTGTCCCACCAGCGTACCCCAAGCGTTGAAGGCAATCCCCTTACTGTGCGGCGCACGCAGAGCGTAGGCAGCACTCATACGGCTGCCCTCCTGCAAAAGTAAAATCAGATAGCGATAGGTCAGCAGCAGCACAACACTCATCACCTTAGGCAGATGCAAAAGCTGCAAAGCGTAACAAATTTGCTCCATCCCGGTTGTCGCAATGAGAAAGTACACTGCCAAAAAGCTCCACAAGCCTTTGAGCAGCAAAACAAACAGCGACACCCAGCCACCGCTGACAGCAATGCCGCCTATATTGAGCAACACTGCCGTATCAAAATAGACATTGGCCAAGCCTAAACCTATGAGCAGAAAGGCAACTGTCCTAAAGCGCTTAATGCCTTCGCATAAGGATAAATCTGCCAGCTGATATAAAAAGACGGGATAAATGCCCATCGCCACAACACCGCTCAAGGCATACTTATCAAACGAAAGCACTGTGAGAATAAAGCACATTACAGCGCCAAGCTTCGCCAGAGGATGCAATTTGTTAACGAGCGTATTTCTACCTGCCAGCTCATCTAAAACGTGAATAGCTGAGATGGCACGCTCAAGCCTGTTCATGGTTGCCCCGGAAGCTCTTTAATACTTTGCCGCCGGCCAGAATCAGCAGCATAACGATTACCGCACCCACAACACCGGCAAAGGAAGTGCCTGCGGCACTTTCGCTGCCGGCAAAATTGTAATCCGGCAGCAGCGCCGTCACGCTTTGCACCGCTTCGCTCAAAGCGTAAACGCTGCTGTCAGCGCTTTCCAGCTCCGTACTGCCTGTCATGCGCTCCAAGGACCACTCCAGGCCATCCGGCAGCTCGGAAGCAAGCAGGGAAAGACCACCGGCCAGAACAACTGCCGCTGCTCCCATAATCGCCAGCACATTTTTCAAAGATACACTGCTTGCAGACTCACTTTCCTCCGCACACCACAAAAGTGAGGGACGGGCAGCAAACAAAAATACCAAAACCGCTGCGGTAATTGCACCCTCAACCAAGCCGATTGCCAGATGAATAGGCTGCATAAACAGCAGAAAAGCAGCAAAGGGTAATTGCGTAATTCCCGACAGCAGCGTTTCAACCGAAACAGAAAAAGCACCCAGCTGCAAGGAAAGTACACTGCCAAGAACCGATGCGATGATAATTTTGGTGCGTGTCATACCGCTGCGCATCGCCAGCGCCCAAATTACGCCACCGCCGACAAAGCAGCCGTAAAACGCCATATTCCAAATGTTAGCGCCCAGCGCCAGCAGACCGCCGTCCGCAAACAGCAGGCATTGAATCAGCAGCACGCCGATCATCGTCAAAAAAGCAGCGTAAGGACCGACAACAGCCGCCAACAGCATACCACCGCACAAATGGCCCGATGAGCCTGTTCCCGGTATGGTAAAGTTAAGCATCTGTACCGCAAAAACGAATGCTCCCATCACGCCCATCACAGGTAAAATTTTGTCATTGCGCTCCTGTTGCACCTTGCGCAACGCGTAGCCTGCAGCAACTAAGGAGCAGGCGTACATGCCGCCGGCAACAGCGGACGAAAGCAAAGCATCTGCCATATGCATAAATATCACTCCGTTTTCTGAAATTTATCTTGTTGACTAATTATATCATTGGAGCTTGCTCCAAAGTCAAGCAAAAAAAGAGGACTGCCGAGAGACAGTCCTCCAAAGCTTGTAAAAAATTACTTCTTATCCAGCACGCAGATTTCAATTCCCGACGCAGCCATCATATCCTCCGCCAGCTTATCCGGATAAGGATTAGCATAAACAATGCGCTTAATGCCTGCGTTAATCAAAATCTTGGTGCAGACCACACATGGCTGATGCGTACAGTACAGCGTACCGCCGTTGACAGACACACCATGATAGGCAGCCTGAACAACAGCATTCTGCTCCGCATGAATACCGCGGCAAAGCTCGTGCATCTGCCCCGAAGGCACATGCAGCTGCTCGCGCAGGCAGCCCGTAACCTCACAGTGAGGCAAATCCTTAGGCGTACCGTTATAGCCTGTCGCTACAATCTGTTTATTTTTGACGATTACCGCGCCGACACTGCGGCGCATACAGGTTGAACGGCTGCTGACTACTCTGGCAATCTCCATAAAGTAATCATCCCAGCCGGGTCTTGTTTTGCGTTCCATAATTTTTTATACCGTACCAAAAATTCTGTCGCCTGCATCGCCCAAGCCCGGCACGATGTAGCCATGCTCATTAAGATGATCATCAAGCACAACAGTGTAGATAGGCACATCAGGATGTGCTGCATTCAGTTTTTCTACACCTTCGGGAGCAGCAACGAGGCACATGAAGCGCAGGTTTTTCATACCACGCTTTTTGAGCTGGTCAATAGCAGCAATAGCACTGCCGCCGGTTGCCAGCATCGGGTCAACAACAATAGTATAAGCGTCCATATCCGCAGGCAGCTTGCAGTAATACTCCATCGGCAGCAGAGTTTCTTCGTTACGGCTCATGCCGATATGACCAACATTGGCTTCGGGAATAACACTGAGTACGCCCTCCATAAAGCCCAGGCCTGCACGCAGGATAGGCACAACAGTGACACTGCCTTTAATACGACAGCCGGTGGTTTCGCACAGCGGAGTGGTAACCTTTACTTCTTCCACAGGTAAATCTCTGGTAGTTTCAAAGGTCAGCAGCGCTGCAACCTCACTGATGATGTGGCGGAAGGTTACGCTCTTGGTATCCTTGTCACGCAGGATAGTCATTTTTGCTTGCAGCAAAGGATGGTTTACTACATTGATTTGCATTGGATATATCGCTCCTTTTCTTATTAAGACGAAGCGGATAAAGCTTTATCGGTCGTCTTAATTATAAATTAGTATATAACGGATACTTAGCGCACAGTGCAGCAACACGTTTTGCAGCCTCTGCATGCTTATCAGTATCTTCAGGGTTATTGAGCACCAGGCCCATAATAGAAGCAACCTCTTTGAAGTCCTCTTCTTTGAAGCCGCGGGTAGTAGCAGCCGGAGTACCCAAACGGATGCCGCTGGTTACAAACGGGCTGGCAGGATCAAACGGAATAGTGTTTTTATTGCAGGTAATGCCAATATTATCCAACAGCTTTTCTGCTTCCTTACCGGTCAGGTTTTTGTTGCGTACATCAACCAGAATCAGATGGTTGTCGGTACCGCCGGAAACCAGACGGAAGCCTTCAGCCTTGAGACCTTCGGCAAAAGCCTTGGCATTCTTGACAATATTTTCTGCGTACTCTCTGAATTCAGGCTTCAGAGCTTCGCCGAAAGCAACAGCCTTAGCAGCAATAACGTGCATCAGCGGGCCACCCTGGATGCCGGGGAAAATAGCCTTGTTGATTTTCTTGGCATATTCCTCATTGTTGGTCAGAATCAGACCGCCGCGAGGACCGCGCAGAGTTTTGTGGGTGGTAGTGGTTACGATATCAGCATACGGAACCGGAGACGGATGCAGACCTGCTGCAACCAAGCCGGCGATGTGTGCCATATCAACCAGCAGCAGAGCGCCGTTAGCATGAGCAATATCAGCGATGCGTTTGAAATCGATAATCCGCGGATAAGCGCTGGCACCGGCAACAATCAGTTTCGGATGATGTTCTTTAGCCAGCTTGTCCATAGCATCATAATCAATCAGCTCGGTTTCCGGATTAACGCCATAATGAACAACGTTAAAATAGGTACCGGAAATATTTACCGGGGATCCATGGCTAAGATGACCGCCTTGGGACAGGTCCATACCCATGATGGTATCGCCGGGTTTCAGGAAAGCAAAGTACACGGTCATATTGGTGCTGGCACCGCAGTGAGCCTGTACGTTAGCATATTCGGCATGGAATAATTTTTTGGCACGTTCAATAGCCAAAGTTTCAACCTTATCAACATATTCACAGCCGCCATAATAACGATGACCGGGATAGCCTTCAGCATACTTATTGGTCAGTACGCTGCCCATAGCCTCCATTACTGCGGGAGTAACGATGTTTTCGGATGCAATCAGTTCGATTTTGTCACGTTGGCGGTTCAGCTCCGCATCAATGTAACCTTTCAGCTCAGGATCAACTACGCTAAGTTTTTCCAGATTCATTTTAAGTCCCTCCTAAAAATAAAACATTAAATATCAACCAGTTTTATCCACAGGCTGCGGATAAGCGCTCAGAAAATCTGCTCTACTAAAAGACGCAGACGGTGCCTTGTACCATGCGGAAGATTTTAAATCGCTCAGAAGTTATCAGATGCTAAACAGCATTTCCGACGGCGTATTTTTCATACGTTGAGAAAATTATAACGACGCAGATGGTGCTATGGACGATTGTAAATCGTTCAGAAGTTATCAGATGCTAGGCAGCATTTCCGACGGCGTATTTTTCATACGTCGAGGAAATGATAACGACGCAGATAATGCCTTATGGGCGATTTTCCAGATATTGGGCACGCGGTCCCCCCACCAACGGCGGACGAGTTTTAGCGGCAGTCAGCACTGCTTCGCCAATTTTTTTATATTGCAGGCGTACAGGTACAGCAACTCGTTTAAGATGCATGCCGATGAGCGTCTGGCCAATATCAATGCCAAGATGAGCAGAAATCTTTTCTACTACTACAGGTTCAGCAAAATTTTCGTAGGCAGCAGTTGCCATAGCGCCGCCGGCATGAGCCACCGGACGCACGGTAACCTCCTCAAGATTGTAGCGTTCGGCTGTAGCTGCCTCCACTACTAAGGAACGGTTGAGATGCTCGCAGCATTGTACGGCAAGATAAAGCTCGTGTGCATCGCACACTGCCTTCAGCGCCTTGAACATAGCAACAGCTGTTTCACTGCTGCCGCCGGTGCCGATTTTGTTGCCGAGTACTTCGCTGGTGCTGCAGCCAAGCACGAAAATCTGTCCCTTTTTAGGCTTTGCTATACTAATGAGCTCTTCAGCAGCTGCTGCCAGCTCCTTAGCTATTTGCATATTTGTTTCCATTGTTGCTTTACTTCTTTTCTGTTTATTTTCAGAAACACAAGAATCGTTTAGGCTGCGACGCAAAGACGATTATTTTGCTTCCAAATCCATGATTTTATTTACACGGCGTTCATGACGACCACCGGCAAATTCAGTTTCCAGCCAAGCATCGGTAATCATTTCTGCCAGACCTACGCCCAGAACACGCTCGCCCATGCAGAGGACGTTGGCATTGTTATGCTCACGGCTCATTTTAGCGGAGAAAACATCACCGCACAAAGCAGCGCGAATACCCTTGCATTTATTAGCAGCGATAGAAATACCGATACCGGTACCGCAAATCAGGATGCCCTTTTGCGCACCGCTGGCACCGCTGGTAATATCCTCGCACAGCTTAGCAGCATAGTCGGGATAATCTACGGAATCTTCGCTGTAGGTACCATGGTCAACAACCTCGATGCCTTTATCCTCTAAATATTTTTTGATATGCTCCTTCAGATGGAAGCCGCCATGATCACAAGCCATTGCAATTTTCATAAATAATCTTCTCCTCTCCTGTTTTTTAATGCCAGGATTATCTTTAACCTTTATTGTAACATAAATGTCGGTAAATTTACATTATTTTTTAAATGCAGGCTGCCGTTTTCCAGCGTTATAATCTGATAGCCCGCAGCCTTACGCAGGCGGTTCATGATTGCCAGTCCCAGGCCGTCCTCCTCCACGCCTTCGGCGAGAATAACGTCCGGACAGGTACGGTCAAAATCACGCAGCAGGTAGAACAAATCAGCAGCCAGCTGTTCACGGCTGTCACCCCAGCAGGAAAGCTGCAGCTGCTGCTTTTCGACAAGCTCTGCCAGCTCGCTTTCCAGCTGATGTCCGCACAGCACGCCGACGGTTTTGCCTTCAGCCAGAGCCTTGGCAATAACCTGCGGCAAACATTTGCAAGCTTCGCCTTCAAACAGGTAAACAGGTGCCTTCGGCGCATAATGACGGTACTTCATTCCCGGAGCCTTGGGCTTAAAGTTTTTATCTCCCTGCAGGGCAGGGTCAATCTCTACCGCACCCATAACCTCCGTCAGCATTTCATAGGTAATGCCGCCCGGTCGCAGGATAGTGGGAACAGCACTCGTTGTATCCACCACGGTGGATTCCAGCCCGATGCCGCAGTTGCCGCCATCAAGCATACCGGCAATTTTTCCCTGCATATCCTCCAGCACGTCCTGAGCATTCGTCGGGCTCGGACGACCGGAAATATTGGCCGACGGCGCCGCAATAGGGCAACCGCAGGCGCGGATAAAATCCTGGGCGAATTTATTGGATGGGAAGCGTACAGCGACAGTTTCCAGTCCTGCGCTTACAGCGTCAGGCACAATAGCAGATTTATTGACAATCAGCGTCAGCGGTCCCGGCCAAAAATGCTCCATAAGCTTTTTTGCATTAGCGTTCAGGCAGGTAGTCAGCTGCGCAATATCTTCCTTTTTAGCGATATGCAGAATCAACGGATTATCGTTAGGTCTGCCCTTGGCAGCAAAAATCTTGGCTACAGCCTCAGGATTCAGTCCATCCGCACCCAGGCCGTAAACTGTTTCCGTCGGGAATGATACAACCTCACCCGCACGGATTAACGCCGCTGCCTCCTGCATAATCTCTTGATTATCAGAGTTCTTTTGTAATTTCCAGTAGGATGTTTTCATATTTATCCTCACCCTCTTTTTCTTTTAAAGCAAAAATCATGCGCGGTATGCCTGCATAGTCCATACGCACAGCAGTTTTGGCAAAGCCATGCTCCAGACACAGCTTTTGCACCGCTTCGCTTTGGTCAATGCCGATTTCAAACGCCAGCAATCCATCCTCAGCCAGATGCTCCGCAGCCTCGGCACAGATGCGGCGGTAAAAATCAAGTCCGTCCGCACCGCCGTCAAGCGCAGTGCGTGGCTCCTGCTGTACATCCTGCGCCAGCGTTGCAATATCGGCAGCAGGAATATACGGCGGATTCGAAACGATGATGTCAAACTTTTTCTCTACAGGCACGTTGCTGAACAAATCGCTTTGGCGGAAGGCCACACGCTTATCCACGCCGATAGCGGCGGCATTTTCCTTCGCCACCGCCAAGGCCTCGTTGCTGATATCCACGCCCACGCCTACGGCAGCAGGCAGATAATCAAGCAGCGAAACGATGATAGCACCGCTGCCGGTACCGATATCCAAAGCCTTTACGGCACCGTCTGCACGCAGCATCGGCGCTGCCTTCACCAGGCTTTCCACCAACAGCTCCGTTTCCGGACGCGGCACCAGGGTAGCAGGCGTAACCTTAAAGTTATTGCGCATAAAGGCACGCTCGCCGATAATGTAGGCCAGCGGCTCATGCTTAGCGCGTCGCTCTACATAAGAGCGCATCTTGTCGCGCTCCTCCTCACTGAGAGGCTTGTCAAACTCGGTATACAGCTTAATGCGTTCACATTTCAAGACAGCACAAAGCAGCACTTCGGCATCAAGGCGTGGATTTTCCACGCCCTTAGCCTCGAAGTGCTGCTTAGTCCAGTTTAAGATTTTCATAATCGTCCAAACCGGCTTATCCATTTTATTTCCCCTGCCGTAATTGTTCGCTTTGCTTAGCAGTAATCAGCGCACCCAGCAGCTCGTCCAGATCACCGTTGACAATGCTGTCCAGCTTATGCAAGGTCAGACCGATGCGGTGGTCGGTAACGCGTCCCTGCGGATAGTTGTAGGTACGGATACGCTCGCTGCGGTCGCCTGTTCCTACCTGACTCTTGCGGTCCTCGGCAGTAGCGGCACGCTGCTCCTCCTGCGCCTGCTCCAAAATACGCGCACGCAATACACGCATACATTTTTCACGGTTCTTCAGCTGAGATTTTTCATCCTGACACTGTGCCACAATACCTGTCGGAATGTGGGTAATACGCACTGCAGATTCGGTTTTGTTTACGTACTGGCCGCCGGCACCGCCTGCACGGTAGGTATCGACACGCAGGTCTGCAGGATTGATTTCTACATCAACCTCTTCAGCCTCCGGCAGTACAGCCACGGTAACGGTAGAGGTGTGCACACGTCCCTGGGATTCTGTTTCCGGCACGCGCTGTACACGATGTACGCCGCTTTCGAATTTCATACGGCTGTAAACGCTGTCGCCGCTGATCTGGAATACTACTTCCTTAAAGCCGCCCAGCTCAGTCGGGTTGGAATCCATAACCTCAACGCGCCAGCCACGGGTTTCTGCATAGCGCAGATACATACGGAAGAGAACACCGGCAAAAAGTGCAGCCTCATCACCGCCGGCACCGCCGCGGATTTCCACGATAACGTTTTTATCATCGTTCGGGTCGGAAGGCAGCAAAAGAATCGTGAGCTTTTCCTCATATTCTTCAATCTGCGGTTTGAGCTCCTTCAGCTCTTCTTTTGCCATTTCAACCAGCTCTTCGTCATCGCCTGCTGCGAGCAGCTCCTCTGCCTCATCGCGAGCCTTAATCATATCGCGATATTCACGGTAAGCGGTAACAATCGGTTCCAGCTTGGCATGCGCTTTGGTAGCCTTCAGCCAGTTGGTCTGGTCGGCAATAACCTCGGGGTCACTGATTTTTGCCTCTAAGTCTAAATATCTGTCTTCTAGTGCCTGCAATTTGTCGAGCATTAGAAATTCTCCTCTCAAGTGTTATGTTAGTCTTATAAATTTAATTCAAAGTGATTCGTTAAGAAAACATTCTCTCCTACAAGCGAAGTGTTCAATATAACGTTATTTTAAAGGCAGAATAGTGCAGTCCCCTCTCAGTCGCCCTACGGGCGCCAGCTCTCCCCAAGGAGAGCCTCATAGATCAGCCTGCAAATCTATATAATCACTTTTATTCTATAATTTCTTCAGGCGGCAGCACTGCCTTCAGCGAAGCAATCGCCACCTCAATCTGGCTGTCATCAGGCTGACGCGTGGTCAGCTTCTGCAGCAAAAGTCCCGGCATAATTGCCATATGCACCAGCTTATTATCGTTATGCGCACCGGCAAAACGAATAATCTCATAGCTGACGCCCGCAATTACCGGCATCAGCACTATGCGGGAAGCAATACGCTCCAGCAGGCTGGGCCAGCCCAGGAAGGTAAAAATAAACATGCTTATCAGCATGACAATCATCAGAAAGTTAGTGCCGCAGCGCGGGTGCAGTGTGCTGAACGGACGCACATTTTCTACACGCAGAGGCAAGCCTGCCTCATAGGTGTAAATAGTTTTATGCTCCGCACCGTGATACTGAAATACGCGCTGAATATCCTCCATCGAGGAAATCGCTGCAATATAGGCCAGGAAAATAACCATACGCAGCACGCCCTCAGCCAGGTTGAGCATCATCGGATCCTCAGTCAGCTCATGCAGAAAACGCATAGACCAGGTCGGGATAACAATAAACAGACCGACAGCCAGCAATACGGAAGTACCAATAGTCATCGCCATCTCCTTGCCTGTCAGCTGCTCGTCCTCTTCGCCGGAAACCTGTGCCGAATAGGCCAAGGCCTTGATACCGTCATATAATGATTCAAATAAAGCAATAACGCCGCGAAGCAGCGGTTTTTTCAAAATAGGATATTTATCACGGATACTGTTGACAGGATTTACATCCACGGCAATTTCTCCGTCAGGTTGGCGTACGGCAACAGCCACCTTATGTGGTCCGCGCATCATAACGCCCTCAATTACGGCTTGTCCGCCTACAGATAATTTTTTCGTGCTCATAGATATACTCCGTAAAACTAAATAAAGCAGAACCCGCATGTGCAAGCTCTGCCTTATTGTATAGATTATTGTTCTTTGTTGTAACGTTTGTTGAACTTCTCGATACGGCCACGAGCAGCTACGTTACGTTGTTGACCAGTGAAGAATGGATGGCATTTAGAGCAAACATCCACGCGTAATTCTTTCTTAGTGCTACCAGTTACGAAGCTTGCACCACATGCGCAGATAGCAGTAACTTCACCGTAATTCGGATGAATCTTTTCTTTCATTCTTTACACCTCTCTTTGCTAAGAACATTATATTCATAATTTAGAAGCTGCCTTGCTTGGCAAAGCGGCTTGCATTAACACTAGATTAGTGTAACATATCCTACAAGTAAACGCAAGCTATTTTTTACTAAAATCGGCAACGCCCTGCAGATAATTAATAAACTGCTGCGCTGTACGCCCGGAAATGCCGCCGTGATGCAGCTCCCACTTACGCGCTTCGGCACAAAGGAAGTCGTCATCAAGCTCCAGTCCCTGCTTTTTAGCCAGCTCGCAGACAATTTTGTAGTACTCCTTCTGCGTAGGCTGTCCATAATAAATCGTGCAGCCGAAGCGATTAACCAGAGAAAGTTTTTCCTGCATCGTATCCGACTTATAGATACCGTCCTCCTGCGTTACATCGTTGCGGTCCTTCCACGTTTCGTTAATCAGATGTCTGCGGTTAGATGTAGCGTAAATCAAAATATTATCCGGACGCACCTCCAGACCACCTTCGATGATAGCCTTCAGATATTTGTATTCGATTTCAAATTCCTCGAATGACAAATCATCCATATAGATAATGAAGCGGTAGTTACGGTTTTTTATTTGGGCAATAACCTGTGATAAGTCACGGAACTGATGCTTGTAAATTTCAATCATCCGCAGTCCCTGATCATAATATTTGTTGATAAGCGCCTTAATACTGCTGGATTTGCCTGTACCACTGTCACCAAAAAGCAGCACGTTATTTGCCGGGCGGCCTGCTACAAAAGCCTCCGTATTTTCCAACAGGCGCTTCTTCTGGTCCTCATAACCGATGAGATCAGCAAAGATAATCTGCTCCGTATTGGATATTGGCACCAGCTCTGGCGCGCCCTGCTGCGCCTGCGATATGCGGAAGGCCTTGTTCAGACCAAGCTTGCCCACGCCGTAATCATGATAGAATTTGGTAACGCAGGCGAAAAACTCATCAGCATCGGCAGTACCTTCCAAAGCAGTGCTGAGTGCCTGCACCTTATCGCTGATATTTTTGTTATAGCGACGCTCCTGCTTTACCACAGCCTGATAATTGCTGATTAACGAAAAGCAGTTAATCTCCAGCGCACGCTCCAATTCACTGAAATCGTAGGCAAAAAGCTGCTGAAAAATTTTGAAGTCATGCTTGGCAAACTGATTCACGCTGCCATCACAGGCACCAACCTTTTCACAGGTAATAGCAAAGGGATTTTCACAGCTTACCAGTAAAAAAGCCAGATAATTGTGCCAAAGATTTTTGTCAAAGCCATAAACGGTGCCGATATCAAGCAGCTTATGTACCTGCTCATAAATTTCCGCTGTCAGCTCTTCGCGGTTATAATCACCCGCTGCAAATTCAGCGCAGATAGCTGCCAACGGCTCCAGCAAATTATCCGCCGGCAGATTGCGGTAAACAACTAATTGTGATACAAGTTTATGCATATCTTTCCCCTCAAATATCTCTATTTTATAAATTCAAACTTCTCTGTATCGAACATTCCCATATCCGTAATGCGCAGCTTGGGAATAACCGGCAGCGCCATAAAGCTCAGGCTGATGAACGGGTCGATGCCGTCTAAAACTCCCTGCGCATGCGCCTTGGCCGCAATCTCATCAAGACTGCCGATAAGCTCCTCGGCAGGTGCGCTGCTCATCAGACCACAGATATTCAGCGGCAGCGTATCAACAACCTCGGTACCCTTGACCAATGTATAACCACCCTGTACGCGTACCAGCTCCTTAGCGGCAGCATTCATTGCTTCCGGACTTGTGCCGATAACAATTAGGTTATGTGAATCGTGTGCCACAGTTGTCGCTACTGCGCCGTCCTTCAGGCCGTAGCCACGCAAAAGGCCGAGGCCCACATTGCCGGTGCCATGATGTCTTTCCAATACGGCAATCAGGTACACATCGCCGCTTGCCAAGGCAGCGGCAATATCCTTCCCCATAATGGTACTTTTCTCGGTAAAAATTTCACCGGGAAGCATAGTGATAACCGGATATTCCCTGTCATCCGCAAAATGCGACAGGGAGAAGGTTGTGACATCAAACTCTGCAGGCTTCACGCTGCCCTGCAGGCTGGCATTGGGCGTAACAGGCGTAATCTTTTCGCAAGCCTTGAGCGCATCCACACCCTTATGGAAAACAGCCTGCGGAATAAGGCTTTGCAGATTGTCAAAAACTACCAAATCTGCCTCCCAGCCTGGAGCAACTGCACCCATGCGACGCAGGCCGTAAATACGCGCAGCGTTGATAGTTGCCAAGCGCAAAGCACGCACAGGCTCCATGCCTAATGCTATTGCCATTTGTACGCAGTGGCGGATGGTGCCTTCATGGCGGATATCGGCAAGATGCTTATCATCAGTGCAGAAGGCCAGACTGCTTACATCAATGCCCTCATCAATAACGCCACGCAAAATTGCCGTCAGATTACGCGAAGCACTGCCCTCGCGCACCAGCACTGCCAGACCGTTGCGCAGCTTTTCCTTCGCCTCATCCCAGCTGATGCTCTCGTGGTCGGTATCAATGCCGCTGGCAACGTAGGCGGCCAGCTCCTTGCCACGCACGCAGGGTGCGTGGCCGTCGATTACGCGGCCCAAACTTTGGAACAGGTCCAGCTTTTTCTGTACCTCAGCGGAATTATAAATAACTCCCGGCACGTTCATCATCTCGCCCATGCCCAGTACACCCGGCTCATTGACAAGCTTAATCATATTGCGCGCATCCATCACACAGCCGCTGTGCTCAAAGCGTGTGGCAGGCACGCAGCTAGGCAGGTTCACATAATAGTTCAGCGGCATCTGTCCGCCGGCCTCCAGCATATAGTGAATGCCTGTCGCGCCCGCTACGTTGGCAATCTCGTGCGGGTCGGTAATCAGCGTGGTTACGCCCCAACGCAGCTCCTCGGCGCAGTAATGCTCAGGCACAGCCATCGAGCTTTCTACATGGCAATGTGCATTAATCAGACCGGGCGCAACATATGCTCCCTGCAGGTCGATGATTTTTTCTGCCTTGTCATAGCTGCCGACACCGGCAATCATGCCCTCGGCGATAGCAACATCAGCTTCATAAATTGTTTCGGTCAGCACGTCAACAACCCTGCCGTTCTTCAAAAGAATATCAGCAGGGCTGTTACCGAGTGCGACCGCTCTTACACGGTCCATCATATTAATTACCTCAATCCTTTTACACGTAAATATATTTCAGGATAAAGATTACTGCCAGCACATAAACAATCCAGCTGGTTTTTTTGTTTTTGTATTCACCGCTGAGCAGGTTAATTGCCACATAAGAGATAACGCCCATGGAAATACCTTCGGAGATAGAATACATAAAAGGCATTGCTACTGCTGCAACAAAAGCAGGAATAGCCTCAGTCATATCATCAAAGTCTACATTCAGCAGGCTGCTTACCATCAAAAAGCCTACAATTACCAGTGCCGGAGCGGTAGCGAAGGCAGGAATTGCCAGGAAAATCGGTGCAAAGAACAAGCTGAGGAAGAACAGAACAGCTGCAGTAACAGCAGTAAGACCGGTACGGCCGCCGACAGCAACGCCGGCGCTGCTTTCTACGAAGGTAGTAACGGTGGAAGTACCCAGCAACGCACCACCGGTAGTAGCGATGGAGTCAGCCAGCAGAGCGCCTTCAATCTTCGGCAGCTTGCCGTCCTTGTCCAGCATTTTAGCCTTGGAAGCAACACCGATCAAGGTGCCGAGAGTATCAAACAAATCTACAAACATAAAGGAAAGCATGATTGTAATAAAGTTAAAGGTGAAGATAGCACTGAAATCCAGCTGCATAAAGGTCGGTGCCAGACTGGGAACAGAAATGCCGTTAGCAAAGCTGGGCATAACGGAGAACATACCAAGCTTCGGATTCGGTACATAAATACCGGTCAGCTCACAAATCATGCCTAAGCCCCAGGTAACCAGAATACCAACGAGGATACCGCCGGGAACCTTTTTCGTCATCATTACCGCAGTCAGCAGAATACCGATAAGTGCCAGCAAAGCACCGATACCGGTGGACCAGAAGGTGCCGTCTGCCAAAGCAGCCTTAAACGGATACAGGCCGACGAGAGTCGGTCCCGCAACAACGAGCTTGGAATTCTGCAAGCCGATAAAGGTGATGAACAGACCGATACCGCTGGTAACGCCGAACTTAAGCGCAGGCGGAATGGAGTTGAACAACGCTTCGCGCACCTTAGTCAGGGACAGAACAATGAACAGAATACCTTCAACAAAAACTGCTGCCAACGCAACCTGCCAGCTGTAACCCATCTGTCCTACAACAGTATAAGCAAAAAAGGCGTTCAGGCCCATACCCGGAGCAAGAGCAAAAGGATAGTTAGAGAACAGCGCCATGAGCAGAGTACCAAGACAAGCACCCAAAGCAGTAGCGGTAAATACAGCGCCCGCATCCATACCGGCAGCACTTAAAATGCCGGGGTTAACAGCTAAAATATAAGCCATTGTCATAAAGGTGGTGATACCGGCAAGAATTTCTGTGCGGACATCCGTCTGATGTTCCTTCAGGCGGAATGTTTTTTCCAAAAAGTCTGTCATTATTATAGCCTCCTATGCTATCTATTTGCCCAAGCTGCAGGACCCGGGCACAATAATAAAGATTAAGACTGCCTGCACAGCCGTCAAGCCGTTAATATGTTAAAATCTCCGGACCGTTTTCTGTAATCAGAATCTGGTGCTCCCATTGAGCGGAAAGACTGCCGTCACAGGTATAAACAGTCCAGTTGTTGGCTTCGTCAACAAAGATATCTCTGTGTCCCATGTTAATCATCGGCTCAATAGTAAAAATCATTCCCGGTACAAGCACCATCCCGGTTTTGCGTTTGCCTACATGGCAGACGAACGGATCCTCATGGAATTCTACACCAACGCCGTGGCCGCCGAATTCTTCGACAACGGAATAGCCGTGCTTATGTGCCAGCTTGGAAACGGCAGCGCCGATATCTCCCAGAAAACCCCAAGGCTGAGCTGCTTCAATACCGCGCAGCAGACATTGCTTGGTGATTGCAACCAAATCTGCAGCCGGCTTAGCAACCTTGCCAATCATAAACATACGGGATGCGTCAGCATAATAACCATTGTAGATAGTAGAAACGTCTACATTAACAATGTCACCGCTGCGCAGCACGTCATGCTCGCTGGGAATGCCATGGCAAACCTGGTCATTGATAGAGGTACACACGCTCTTCGGGAAGCCCTCATAACCCAACGGTGCAGGGATAGCGTTATGCGCTACTGTATATTCGTAAACGATTCTGTCGATATCAGCAGTAGTCATACCTGCCTTAATATATTTGGCAACCTCATCCAATACACCGGTATTGATTTTGCAGGCTGCACGGATACCTGCAATCTGCTCCGGGGTTTTAATCATATCGCGGTCAGGAACCTCGCAGCCCTGGGCCTGCAGCAACGCAATTTTGGCATCATTCATTTTGTGGCAATCTGCATATGCTTTACCGCTGCCACACCAACATAATTCTTGGTCCAAAGAAAACACTCCTTATCTAAATAATTGTTAAAACTTGTATATTACAACCTTATAACTTCTATTTTACCACATATTTAAGGGAAAAATCACATTTTCGGCTTAAAATTCTCTTACAACGTTCGGTTTTTTGTGTTAAAATTATTTTATATGACTCAATGTTAAGAAAGGAAATTTTTATGGAAGCATATGCAATGTATTTTATCGATTTAATTCTGCACCTGGACAAGCATCTGCCGGAAATTATGATGGCCTACGGTCATCTGATTTACGCAATCCTGTTCATGGTAGTGTTCTGCGAAACTGGTCTGGTAGTCACCCCGTTTTTACCGGGCGATTCGCTGCTTTTCGCCTGCGGCGCTCTTGCTGCTGCCGCACCAGAAGGCATGGATATCAAAATTATCGTGCCCATCTTTTTAGTTTCGGCTGTGCTGGGCGACGCCTGCAATTATATGATAGGCGAGCATCTCGGTATGCACATGATTAAGAAGAACATCATTAAAAAGGAGCATGTCGACAAGGCCAGCGCATTTTATGACAAGCATGGTCATAAAGCGATTTTCCTGGCCCGCTTTGTGCCGATTGTGCGTACCTTTGCACCCTTCGTTGCCGGCATCGGCAAAATGCACTACCTGACCTTTGCTCATTACAATGTCATCGGTGCCGTAGTGTGGGTATTTCTCTTTGTCGGCGGCGGTTACTTCTTTGGCAACATCCCGGCCATCAAGCATAATTTCACGCTGGTAACTTTGGGCATCATCGTCTTTTCCCTGTTACCTGTGTTATATGAATTTGTAGGCAAGAAAATTTTAGGCAAGAAGTAAGAAGGTCTTGGAATTTTTGTAACAGGTTCTCCTCCGATAGAGCCTTTACACAGTTAAACTCCAAAGTACATATATAAATTTTAAAAATTGAAGGTGATTTAAAATGACTTATCGTTTTAACAGTGACTACACCGAAGGCTGCCATCCTGCAGTCCTTGAAAAACTCGTGCAAACCAACATGGAACAGACTGACGGCTACGGCCTTGATCCCTACTGCGACGAAGCACGCAAATTGATTAGGGAAGCCTTCGCCTGCCCGAACGCTGACGTGCATTTTCTCGTTGGCGGCACCCAAACCAACCTGACGGTTATCTGCGCTGCATTACGTCCGCATCAGGCTGTTTACGGCGCTGTTCCCAGCCATATCAATACGCATGAGGCCGGTGCTATTGAGCATGTAGGCCACCGCGTACTGCCGCTTCCGAGCGAGGACGGCAAGCTCACTGCAGGGCAAATCCGCCACGAATGGAAAATGTACGATACCGATCCCAGCCGCGAGCATTGGGCACAGCCGAAAATGGTTTATATCTCCCAACCGACTGAAATCGGCAGCATGTACAGCAAAAAGGAGCTGCAGGATTTATACCAGGCCTGCAAGGACTGCGGTCTTTACCTCTTTGTTGACGGCGCACGCTTAGGCTATGTTCTTGGCGCTCCCGACAACGATATGACTGCTGCGGATTTGGCAGCTAACTGCGACGTGTTCTATATCGGCGGCACCAAATGCAGCCTGCTCTTCGGCGAAGCAGTTGTTATTTTGAACGACGCACTCAAGCCTGACTTCCGCACTATTGCTAAGCAATGCGGTTCTATCATGGCCAAAGGCCGTCTGCTCGGCGTACAGTTCGGCGCAATTATGAAAGATCACCTTTACAGCAAAATCTGCGGCAAGGGCACACTGCAGGCGCTGAAAATCCGTGATGCACTGTTAGCCAAAGGCTTTAAGTTCGTTACCGAGTCCCCCACCAACCAACAATTTGTTATCATGACTCCGGCACAGTTTGAGAAGCTGAGCGAGGAATTTGCTCTCAGCCATATTGCTTACCTGGAGGACGGCAATTACAGCGTGCGCATTTGCACCAGCTGGGCAACCAAGGACGAAGAGGTTGATAGACTCATTGCTATGATCAACGAGCTGTAAGCTTGACAGAAAACGTAAATTTGCTATAATAAAGACAAAGAGAGACTCTGACAGTGGTGTGTCAGCCCTCTCTGTTGATTGTTGTTATTTGACAAAAGGCTGACATTGACCTCTAATGTCGGTCTTTTGTTATTTTGTAAGCAAAATTACTTACGTTTAGACATAATGGTCGCAACAAGCAAACCAAATGTTAACATTATCTGTAACGCTTCGGCTACTGTCATGCTCCCACCTCCTTACGGAGGAACCGACCTGTCAGAATCTCTAGTGTTATTATAACAGCTATCTCATTTATTAATAATATGTTCAGTAAAATAATCTAAATTGCAATAAGAAGTTGCACACTTTTTGAAAATTAAGATGCATAGATCTT